>HHCFR02800__coassemble_6122_pt1 | contig 5832 bp, 5 predicted proteins | sample HHCFR02800__metabat2_high_PE_060 | metagenome-assembled genome bin HHCFR02800 | reverse complement strand
CTTCCCGTTCTCAATTCCGTGTCATTTTAATGCCAATGATGTGTTATCTACAAGAGGTGTCTGAATTAGGCGCGCTCAACGCGTCCGGACTTCAGGCAGGATGTACATACATACATTCTCTTGGAACCGCCTTCTGTTTTCACTCTGACGGACTTCACATTTGATTTCCACATTTTCGGTGTCTTTCTATGAGAGTGGCTCACGCTGTTTCCGAAATGAGCACCCTTTTCACAAATAGCACATTTAGCCATGACTGCACCTCCTAACAATCTGAACTGGTCATATAGACTCATAACACTGATATTCTAGCAGAAACACTTTTTCAATGCAAGTATTTTTTAAAAAAAATGAATGTATATTGTAAAATCAAGTAAGTAATAGTATAATAACTGTGTTATTTATGGCAAAAATCCAATATAGAACTGGAGGTAAGCATGATGAAGGGAAGTATGAGCACAGATCTTGGTATCATCACAGTCAATCCTGAGGTAATCGCCAAATATGCTGGTTCCGTTGCTGTCGGATGTTTTGGAATCGTAGGCATGGCGGCCGTAAATGTGAAGGATGGGCTGGTGCGCCTGCTAAAAAGAGACAGTCTGACGCATGGGATCTCAGTGGAGATTTCAGATGATAACGCCCTCACCCTGAATTTTCATGTCATTGTCTCATATGGCGTGAATATCCTTTCTGTTTCTGATAACCTTATGAGCAATGTAAAATATAAGGTAGAAGAATTTACCGGTATGACGGTGGATAAGATCAACATCTTCGTTGAAGGTGTGAGAGTGATAGATTAAGGAGGATTTTGTCGTGTCTGTGAAAACGATAAATACGGAGATGCTCCGGAAGATGTTCCTTGCAGGGGCAGCGAATCTGGAAGCAAAAAAAGAGTTCATCAATGAATTGAACGTGTTTCCTGTACCGGATGGAGATACCGGTACAAATATGACATTGACGATCATGTCAGCGGCAAAAGAAGTACAGGAGCTGGACCACCCGGATATGATGTCTGTGGCAAAAGCGGTTTCATCCGGTTCGCTCAGAGGCGCAAGAGGCAACTCAGGCGTTATCCTGTCACAGCTTCTCCGTGGATTTACAAAAGAAATCAGGGAATATGACGAGATCGACGTCAGTACTTTGGCAAAGGCATGCGACCGCGCTACGGCAACTGCGTACAAGGCAGTTATGAAGCCAAAAGAAGGCACGATTCTTACTGTGGCGAAAGGAATTTCACAAAAAGCCGCGGAGCTGGCGGAGACGACAGAGGATTTGGAAATATTTATTCCAGAAGTGATTAAACACGCGGAAGAAGTGCTCGCACAGACGCCGGAAATGCTTCCGGTACTGAAAGAGGCGGGAGTGGTCGATTCCGGCGGGCAGGGGCTTCTAGAAGTAATCCGCGGCGCTTACGACGCGTTCCTTGGAAAAGAGGTCGATTACTCAGCGATCAAAGCAAGTTCTGGCACGAAGATGGTAAAACCCGGACAGCAGGCTGAAGCAGATATCAAATTTGGTTATTGTACGGAATTTATCATTATGACGGAGAAAGAATTTACTGATAAAGACGAGTCTGAATTTAAAGGATATCTTGAATCTATCGGGGATTCTATCGTGTGCGTTGCCGATGATGATATCGTAAAGATTCATGTCCATACTAACGACCCGGGTCTTGCGATCCAAAAAGCTCTCACATACGGACAGCTCTCTAGAATGAAAATCGACAATATGCGAGAAGAGCATCAGGAGAAGCTGATTCGCGACGCGGAAAAGGTTGCAGCGCAGCAAGCGGCGGAATCTGCCCAGAAAAAGAAGAAACAGCCGAGAAAGCCAGTTGGTTTTATAGCTGTATCTATCGGTGAGGGAATGAATGAGATTTTCAGGGAATTAGGCGTGGATTATATTATTGAGGGCGGACAGACAATGAACCCAAGTACGGACGATATGCTGACCGCGATCGATGAGGTGAACGCAGACCATATTTTCATTCTTCCGAACAATAAAAATATTATTCTTGCCGCAAATCAGGCGCAGACGCTCACGAAGGATAAGGATATTATCGTGATTCCTACTAAGACTGTACCACAGGGCATCACTGCGGTGATCAGCTATATGCCGGAGGCGGATGTAGACGCAAACATCGAGACCATGCAGGAAGCGATCAAAAACGTAAAGACGGGACAGGTCACTTACGCGGTCCGGGATACTCACATTGATGACAAGGAGATCCATGAGGGGGATATCATGGGCATTGGAGATCAGGGTATCCTCGCGGTGGGACAATCTGTGGAAGATACAACCAAAGAGCTGCTGGCTCATCTTGTGGATGAGGATTCTGAGCTGATCAGCCTGTATTTTGGGCAGGATGTTCAAGAAGCGGACGCACAGGAATTCGCAGGGGACGTGGAAGCGCTCTATCCGGATGTGGATGTGGACGTACACATGGGCGGACAGCCGATCTACTATTATGTGCTCTCCGTTGAGTAAGACGAGATCAAAGAGTTCCGCTTGCGGAACTCTCGCGCCGAGCGCGGTCGCTTCAGCGGCATGTTACGACTTCGCGCTCGTGCGTATCCTACACGGAGTGCTTTTTATTTCACAGAAACACAGTTTCCTGTGAAATAAAAACTGGGGCGTTCTCCCGAGCGGGAGAACGCCTTGTCTGTATATAAACGGAAGTGAAGGCGGCAGTATGAGAGAGACAGAACGCATTGGTTCCCTGAAAGGGATTGGAGAAAAAACAGAACAATTATTCAACAGGGTGGGTGTGAAAAACGTTGGAGATATCCTGAGATACTATCCCCGCGGATTTGAGATCTTCGATGATCCCGTGCCGATCGGCAGCGTGGAGGAAGGAAGAGTCAGCACTGTTGCGGGAAGCGTATTCAGGCGCATTCAAGTGTCAGGCAATCAGAGGATGCAAGTGACCGCTCTTTATCTGAAAGATCTGACCGGCACGCTTAAGGTTGTCTGGTTTCGGATGCCTTTTCTGAGAAATACATTGGGAAAAGGCGGAGTGATCATCCTACGCGGACGGGTAGTGAGGAAGAAAGAAGGACTTGTGATGGAGCATCCTGAGATCTATTATCCCGCCATTAAATACGAAGAAAAGCTTCACACTATGCAGCCCGTCTATCCTCTCACTGCGGGATTGACGAACAATGCAGTCATCAAGGCAGTCCGTCAGGCGATTTCCTGTGTCAGGGTGAAAACAGACATCCTTCCGGAAGAGATGAGTGTAAAGTATCATTTTATGCCCTATGAGGAAGCGGTCAGAAATATGCATTTTCCGGAAGATAAGGAGTATTTTGCGGCGGCAAGGGAACGGTTTGTGTTCGAAGAGTTTCTCGTGTTTATCCTGTCGCTGCGCCGGCTAAAGGAGACAGAAAACCGTGCAAAGAACAGTTTCATTTTTGCGGATCAAGAGAAGATCGGGAAATTTCTCAAGGCTCTTCCCTATCGTCTTACGGATGCGCAGATGAAGGTGTGGAACGAGATCAAGGCAGATATGCAGGGGGAGCATGTGATGTCACGTCTTGTTCAGGGAGACGTTGGATCAGGGAAAACAGTGGTTGCGTTCCTTGCCCTCCTTTTGTCGGGACTGAACGGTTATCAGGGCGCGCTCATGGCCCCTACGGAAGTGCTGGCGAGACAGCATTATGAGAATATCTCCGATATGCTGAAAGACTATAATCTTCCTTTGAAAGCAGAACTGCTCACAGGCTCTATGACTGCAGCACAGAAACGTAGCGCTTATGAGCGTATCCAAAGCGGAGAAGCTTCCATTATTATCGGAACACATGCGCTTATACAGGAAAAAGCAGTCTATAAGGAACTTGCACTTGTGGTGACAGACGAACAGCACCGTTTCGGCGTGCGGCAGAGAGAAGCGCTGGCAGGGAAAGGCACTATGCCTCATATCCTTGTTATGAGCGCTACTCCGATTCCGCGAACACTGGCGATTATCTTATATGGAGATCTGGATATTTCGGTGATCGATGAGATGCCGAAAAACCGCCTTCCCATTAAAAACTGCGTGGTAGATACTGGATATCGTGAGAAAGCATATGCTTTCATGAAAAAACAAGTGGCTCAGGGGCATCAGTGCTATGTGATCTGTCCCATGGTGGAGGAGAGTGAAAGTCTGGACGCCGAGAATGTGATGGATTATTCACAGACACTTCAGGAAGAAATGGGAGACACAGTCCGCGTCGGCTATCTGCACGGGAAAATGAAGCAAAAGGAAAAAGATGAGATCATGGATGCTTTCGGCAGAAATGAGATTCAGATCCTTGTCTCCACTACGGTTGTGGAAGTTGGCATTGATGTTCCTAACGCCACTGTCATCATGATCGAAAACGCAGAGCGCTTCGGCCTTGCACAGCTTCATCAGCTTCGTGGGCGTGTGGGCAGAGGAAAACATCAGTCATACTGCATCTTTATGTCAGCTTCAAAGTCCGATGAGACAAAGGAGCGGCTTGATATTCTGAATCATTCAAATGATGGTTTCTTCATTGCAGGAGAGGATCTGCGCTTAAGAGGACCGGGAGATCTTTTTGGCATCCGGCAGAGTGGAATACTGGATTTTAAAGTGGCGGATGTATTTCAGGACGCAAAGACATTAAAGGCTGCATCGGAGGAAGCGGGTGAAATACTAAAAGACGACCCGGAGCTGGAACAGCCGTGCCACTTGGAACTAAAAAAACATATTGACAGCAGGATACAAAAGATCATGCTTGAGACGACTTTATAGAAAGCAGGTGTCCGCTTATCGAATCATCTGCGAAAAAATGAGCCGCGTGACATTCGCGTGGCTCAAAATTATAAGAAAATTGTTCCGTTCTGATTATAAAATAAAATTTAGATTTTTTCTGTTTAACTGAATGTTGTGCCAAAAAAGAAAAATATCTGCTACGAATTTCCAGTTTAAATCCTTTCATCCTCCATATACTAACAGCGTAACATGAACGGACGGACAGCAAATGTATTGTGACCGGCTGCATCAGACAGCGGATTACATACAGATGCAGCCGGACGAAAATGTTACACACACAAGAAGTAACTGAAAAGTTACGAAAATGCAAAAGGAGGAAATTGATCATGGCAAGTCGTTCATCTAACAGAGCAGCAGTGCCGGAGGCAAAGGGTGCTCTGGACAAATTCAAGTACGAAGTGGCCAACGAGCTGGGAGTGCCGTTATCTGACGGATACAACGGTGACCTTACTTCCAAGCAGAACGGATCTGTCGGCGGATATATGGTCAAGAAAATGATCGAGCAGCAGGAAAAACAGATGGCAGGCAAATAAGCGCTGTATTTCCGAGAGCTTAGAAGAAAGCGTCCGGGATTGACCCGGGCGCTTTTTTCTGATAAAGTATGGATAAAAGTTCAGCCATACATATATTCGGGAGCAAGAAACATGCTTGCATGTATCTGCGAGCGGAAATATGTATGAGCAGAGCGCCAGTACATGAGTAAAACAGTGGCGAAGCCACAGTAAGCACGTAAGTGAGGTTTTACGAATAGCGCGGCTGAATTTTTATATTAACCAGCCATACATATATTTGGGAGCAAGGGAGCATGGTCATATGAGAGTGATCGCCGGAAGTGCAAGAAGCTTAAAACTAAAGACATTAGACGGCATGGATACCCGCCCCACCACTGACCGGATTAAAGAGACACTGTTCAATATCATCAATCCTTCCATATGTGGAAGCATTTTTCTTGATCTGTTCAGCGGAAGCGGTGGTATCGGAATCGAAGCCTTAAGCAGGGGCGCTAAGGAGGCGGTCTTTGTAGAGAGTAATCCCAAGGCAATGGCGTGCGTCAAGGAGAA
>HHCFR02800__coassemble_4233_pt1 | contig 7873 bp, 9 predicted proteins | sample HHCFR02800__metabat2_high_PE_060 | metagenome-assembled genome bin HHCFR02800 | reverse complement strand
TTGACAACCTGCTTTTGGTAGATATTTATAATCGTGCGAAAAAATTACATATTGACACAGAGGTAAAACGTGTTATCTTTATTATTGAGACATTGCACGAAAAAGATAACGCTGCCCTTGAGAATGTGAGAAGTATTCTTGGTGGAAAATCAAAGGATTTTATTACTGCTGTAGATGAGAAGAATATCATCGTTGTCAAGGAACTGTCGGAGAAGGAAGGCAACAGGGAACTGGAAAAGATGGCGTGTGAGATGCTCGATACGCTTCGCAATGAGGGAGACGAGGAGCAGATCCGCATTGCATACGGTACCATCGTTAACGATATCAAAGAAGTTTCCAAGTCTTACAAAGAGGCGAAATTAGCTCTCGATGTCGGCAAGATCTTTTTTGACGAGAAAGATATCATAGCGTTTACAACTCTTGGTATCGGACGGCTGATCTACCAGCTTCCGATTCCACTGTGCAAGATGTTCATTAAGGAGATTTTCGAGGGGAAGTCTCCGGACGAATTTGATGAGGAGACATTGACGACAATAAATAAATTCTTTGAAAACAGTCTCAATGTATCAGAAACGTCCAGACAGTTATATATTCACAGAAATACTCTTGTATACAGACTGGACAAGCTCCAAAAGAGCACAGGATTGGATCTGCGCGTGTTCGAGGATGCCATTACATTCAAGATTGCGCTCATGGTAGTAAAATATATGAAGTACATGGAGTCACTGGAGTATTGATACCTGTTTAGCCCTGTAACGCGCAGACGGGGCGCCGTGTGGGCTTGCCCGCAGACGGCGGGATCGGCTGTGTGGTGTTAGGCGTTCAGCCCAAGCGGGGGAGGGTACGGCATCTTTAGTCCAAGCAGGCTTTCACAGGGTAAGATATTATAAAATACAGGAGTATAAGTAATTAGGAGGGACATATGATCGAATTAAGAAATGTGACGAAGGAGTATTCCAAGGGAAATGCGGCCCTGAACGGAGTCTCCGTAAAGATCGAACGCGGTGAGTTCGTCTTTATCGTCGGAGACAGCGGATCAGGAAAGTCAACTCTGATCCGCCTTATTATGAAAGAATTAAACCCGACGGAAGGGACGATCATCGTAAACGGGCAGAACCTCAACCGAATGAAGCATCGTCATATTGCAAAGTACAGAAGAGGGCTTGGAGTAGTCTTTCAGGATTTCAGGCTCCTGAAGGACAGAAATATTTATGAGAATATCGCGTTTGCGCTGCGCGTGACAGAGACCCCGACAAGAGTGATCAAGAAAAAGGTGCCGGCGGCGCTCTCTCTTGTAGGTCTTGCGCAGAAGTACAAATCTTTCCCGAGAGAGCTTTCGGGAGGAGAGCAGCAACGTGTCGCGATCGCGAGAGCGCTGGTAAATGAGCCTGCCATTTTGTTGTGCGATGAGCCGACGGGTAATCTGGATCCGACGAACTCATGGGAGATTATGAGTATTCTGAAGGAGGCAAATGAACGCGGGACGACAGTTCTTGTTGTTACGCATAATCAGGAGATCGTAAATGAGATGAACGAGCGCGTTATCACGATGAAACAGGGCGTGATCGTCAGCGATGAACAAAAAGGTGGGTATATAAATGAGGATTAGTACAATAGGATACGTCGGAAAACAGGGCGTTAAGAATATCTGGAGGAACAAGATGTTTTCTCTCGCATCCGTTGCGACGATGTCAGCTTGTATCTTCCTGTTCGGTTTATTTTTCTCAATTATCGTAAACTTCCAGTACATCATCAGGACAGCGGAGGAAGGAGTGGCGATCACTGTATTTTTTGAGGAGGACGCCACAGATGCTCAGAAAGAAAAGATTGGAGAGGAATTGCGCAGCCATGAGGGCGTGGGCGAGGTGCGATATGTCTCTGCCGAGGAAGCATGGGAGGAATTCCAGAAACAGTATTTTGGAGATAACCCGGAGCTTGCGGAGGGATTTAAAGAGGATAATCCTCTGGCGAATTCTGATAACTATGAAGTGTACATGAAAACGACAGAGGATAGCGGCAACCTAATGGCAAGGAGCCGTTCTCTGTCGGAGACACAGAAAGAGCTTGTATCATTTGCGCAGAAGCTAGACGGCGTGCGTGAAGTGAATAAATCGGATGTAGTAGCCAATACGCTGTCAAGCGTGAACACGCTTGTGGCAGTGATATCGATCGCGATCATCATTATACTTTTCGGTGTGTCCATCTTCCTGATCAGCAACACAGTCACAATGGGTATTACGGTCAGGAAAGAAGAGATCGCTATTATGAAATATATAGGGGCAAAGGACTTTGTGGTTCGTTCCCCATTCGTGATCGAAGGTCTTATCATCGGAATCTTTGGCGCGGCAATCCCGTTGGCATTGCTATTTTTCCTGTACGACAGAGCAGTGCAGTATATTATGGAGAGATTCAGTATTCTCCAGAATATTATTGATTTCCTACCTGTGGGTACGGTGTATCAGTTCCTTCTCCCAATCGGTATTATCATGGGAATCGGAATTGGTTTCTTTGGAAGTTTCTTTACAGTACGCAAGCACCTGAAAGTATAGGGGGTGCCTTATGAGGAGACGAATGAGAAAGCTGACGGTTATTTTGACGGCATTTACACTGGTGACAGCGATGGCATACAGCGCAGGCGCGGTTACTCTGGATGAAGCCGAAAAAAAGGCGGATGAGCTGGAAAACCAAAAAGAAGCTGTGGAAGAGGAAAAAGCATCTCTCGAGAATAGGCTGGCATCTATTATTAAGCAAGCAGATGAGACAAAGCAGAAGCTTGAAGAAAAAGAAGCAGAAGTTGAAGCGGTTGAGAATGAGCTGGTGCAGGCGCGAAACGATGCAGACGACCAATACGAGAGCATGAAGCTGCGTATTAAGTTCATGTATGAGGGCGGAAATACGCAGATGGTGGAAATGCTCATGTCCAGTGAAAGTATGGGGGATTTTCTTAATAAAGCAGAGTATATCTCACAGCTTTCTGAATATGATAGAAATGAACTAATCCGGTATCAGGATACAGTGAAAGAGGTAGAGAAAAAGGAAGCTCAGATTCAGGCCGAGTACGAAGAACTGAATGATCTTCAAAACCAACTGATTGACCAGCAATCAGAAATTGAGACTTTAATGGCAGAAAATGAGGCGGAGCTTGCAGATCTCCAGTCGCAGATTGATGAAAATTCAGTGACTCTCAAAGAACTTCAGGAGAAAGCTGCGCAGGCTGAACGGATCAGACAGCAACAGCAGCAGAGTAGTGGCAGCGGCGGAGGAACTGTTATTAGAGAACCCGGGGAGAGTGTAGTCAGTGGAAACGGATATTTCACACATCCCTGTCCCGGCTATACATCTCAGAGCAGCTATTTTGGAGAGGTTCGCCCTTTTGATCCGGTACCGCACAAAGGGCATGACTACGCGGCTCCGGCGGGAACGCCGACCTACGCGGCGGCGGCTGGAAGAGTCACTATGGCAGGATGGAGCAATAGCGCCGGTAACTGGGTTGTTATCAATCATGGAAACGGTCTAGTGACCAAGTACATGCATCACAGTTATCTCTGTGTCTCAACTGGAGATTATGTAGAGAAAGGGCAGCAGATCGGCGGAGTGGGAACGACAGGATTTTCTACAGGAAATCATCTGCATTTCCAAGTTGAGCTAAACGGTGTCGCGGTCAATCCGAGCAATTATCTGTGATACATAACAGCCGCATAAAGAGGCTGTAATACAAGAGGGAGGACAAAGTGGGAAGAAAAGCCCCTTTGTCCTTTTATTCTATGTGAAAATGGGAGGCAGTTATGGAGGAGAATACAAGGGAAACGACAAGTGCGAGAAAATTCTGGATAGGGGCCGGCGCAGGTTTTCTGACAGCGGTGTTGATCTTTGCATGCGGCTGGGAAGTCTGGCATCTTGTTTCATACCGGCAGACAGGAGATTTTACTTCAGAAAACATCTCCAAGTCAGATGTGGAGCAAAAACTGGATCAGCTGAACGGCTTGATTGAGTCTTATTATCTGTATGAAGATGAGATAGACGAGGATGTTCTGATCGACGGCATCTATTCAGGATACGCCAGCGCATTGGGGGATCCGTATACTGTGTACTATGACAAAGAGGAGACCAAGGCTCTTCTGGAGACGACCAGCGGAGAATTTTCTGGGATTGGTGCAACGATGTCGAAGAATATCAACAGCGGGGAAATCACGGTCGTGAATGTATATGAGGATTCCCCTGCCGATAAAGCAGGACTGAAAGCCGGAGATATTTTATATCAGGTAGATGGGAAGGACGCCGAGGGGCAGGAGCTGGATACGGTTGTTTCATGGATTAAAGGCGAGAAAGGTACGGACGTAGCGATCAAAGTTATGAGGGCCGGTGAGGCGGTTGAGACTGTGGCGACACGCGATGTGATACAGGTGCAGACTGTCAGGTATGAGATGAAAGAGGACAGTATCGGTTATATTATGGTCAGCGAATTTGACGATGTCACATATGATCAGTTTAAAGAAGCTCTTGATGATCTGGAAGCTCAGGGCATGCAGAGACTTGTTATCGATCTGCGAGGAAATCCGGGCGGCAATCTTACCACAGTGACGGATATGCTGAAGATCCTTTTACCAGAAGGAACGATTGTCTCTACGGAAGATAAATATGGAAATGTAGAAGAGGTTGCCTGCGATGGCAAAAATGAATTTACAAAACCGCTGGCAGTGCTGGTAAACCAGTATAGCGCAAGCGCTTCTGAGATATTTGCCGGAGCTGTTCAGGATTACGGGACCGGACAGATTGTAGGAGTGACCACGTATGGAAAGGGCGTCGTTCAGCAGCCTATGGATCTGAATGATGGCACATATCTGAAACTGACGATCGCGGAGTACTATACGCCCAGCGGCAGGAGCATCAACGGCGAGGGAGTGACACCGGATGTGGAAGTGGAGTATGAGTATAACGCGGACGATCCTCAGGCGGATAACCAGCTGGAGAAAGCGATGGAGATTGTAAGAGAAGAGAATGTACAGTAGAGGCACAAGGTGCAAAGAAGGCTGGAACAGACAGAATCAGCTTTTAGATATTATCTGTCCAGCCATCCAAGCCCAAAGCGGTCCACAATGTCAGTAAGCTGCCTCCTAAGCAGAAGCATTACCAGTATGATGCCCAGCAAAGCGATGGGGAAAATGAGCGAGAAATGTCCGAAACGCTCTATCAGCAACGCTCCTGCCGCGGCGCCCGCAACAAAACTTAACACAATCATAAAATAACAGCGGCTGTTGACAAGATGCTGCCGTTTACGGGATATTCGGTAATTGCACAGCTCCTGTACACCGCTGCGCAAATTGCCGGTGCACATGACGGAAATATAAGAAAGTCCTTTGAGAGAACGGAAGGCCTGTGTCTGGAGTGCGCAGATAAAAGAGATAGTGATATTGACTACCCGGTCTGTTCTGCCTGCAGGCAGAAAAAAGCAGATGGTCAGGAGCAGGATTTCCATGGCCAGTATAATGTGCCTCCATTTAATAAATCCATCATTACTGATATGGCGCTGTATGATCTCTGTGAGAAACACCCCTAGTAAAAACGCAAAGATGGGGAAGATATAGTAGGACGCCTGACGGAAATTCCGATTGGCAAGGCGGATGCCAAGCAGGACGAGGTTCCCTGTCTGGCCGTTGGCGAAAACACCTCCCCGCACAAGATAAGTGTAAGCGTCAAGGAATCCTCCTACGGCTGTAAGGAGGATCCCTGTGAGCAGCATCTCTGAAATTCTCAGCCTGCCATTGACCGCCTTATGTCTCGCATTGTTCTTAATGAGCATATTCTCCAATGATTGTTGTCTCCTCAAGGATGTGCCCCCTCATTTGCCGATACAGTTGGTTTAGGTGGAAGCCGTTTTCCAGATCCAGCAGTTTGTCAAGCGCATACACATGGATATCATAAATATGCGCAGAGTCCGGCGGAGCCATTCCGCCATAGTAGCTACAGGACTCGGCGGGATGGCTTCCGCCCTGAAGGCTCAGCCATGAATTAACTCCCTGTACGAAATCTGTCGCTGTCTGGCTCTCATTTTCTTTTAATTCTGTTTTGGTGATATTTGCGGCTGTCCAGTGTATCCATGCAAAACCGCCGCTTACCGGGAACGCGTCCTTATCTTCAATCACGATGGCAAAGCTCTTAGTACCTTCCGGCGCTTCCTTAATAGAGATGGGAAGGGAGCAGATCGGCATGCCCAGATCGTTGCATTCCCCCCGTTTTCCGTATTTGTCCTGAATAATTCCATCAATGATGCCACTGCTTGTCACTTTCATACGATTGTCTCCTTTCTATGGCGCGGACACAGCGCTTCTAGTGGACAGCGTCTGTTTCCGACTTCCGTTCTGTAACTTTACAACCGCATAATACAACGCCAGAAAAAAAGAGTATGTTGTTTTTGCAACATAAAGAAAAAATTTTAAAAAGATTTCAGATGGAACCAATTATGATTATAATCAAGGATTCCTTCCTGTTTCATCCTAGACAGTTCTTTAGACAAGGCGCTTCGGTCTGTGGACAGATAGTCCGCCATCTGCTGCCTGTTATAAGGGATATGGAAAGATGAAGTTCCTTTTTTCCTGTATTCTTCAGATAAAAAGGCTGATATTTTTTCCCGTAGATTTCTCCGGGAGAGGATATCGGCCTTTCTCATATAATCTAGTTTTTTCTCAATAATGATATTCATTAGGTTGCTGTGAAGTTTCTTCAGGGCGCTGTCGTTCTGAAAATCGGGCTGTTGTAACTTCTGCGCGTAGAAAGAAAGGAGCGTTGAAGGTTTTACTACCGCAAGCGAAAAGAACATGGGCGAGCGGGATATGCTGTGCGCCTCTCCGAACAGCGAATGGTCTGTGAATTCAGCGATAATATTCTGATTCCCCCAGAAATCTTCCGATATCATATGCACCTTTCCCTGCAGTACGATAACGATCTCCTCGAGGATGTCTTCGGGATGGGAGAGAAACTCTCCCGGACGGTATTCTTTTATGCGGGGAGACAGAATCTTGTCAAGCCGGACAAGCTCATCTTCTGTGATTTCGTTAAAAAGGGGGATGTCCGCAAGAAGTTCTTTGCTTAAGCTCATTTTTACCTCCGTTGCAAATACTACATACAAGTTACCCAAAGCATACTACAATACAGAAAAATTCACAAGGAGGAAACGAGAATGGGAAAAGGACTGCTGGATGGCGTAAAGGTTCTCGATTTAAGCAGAGTGCTTGCCGGACCGTACTGTGGGATGATGCTGGCGGATATGGGAGCCGATGTGATTAAAATTGAAATTCCGGGGAAGGGAGATGATGCGAGAGGCAATTTCCCGATTGTAAACGGCGAGAGTGCATATTATATGAATCTCAACCGCAACAAAAAAGGAATGACCCTGAATCTAAAGAGTGAAAAAGGGAAAGAGATTCTGCGCAGACTTGTTGCTGACAGTGATATCCTGATCGAGAATTACCGTCCGGGCGTGATGGAAAAGCTGGGATTGGGGTATGAGGATTTAAAGAAGATCAATCCGGGACTGATCTATGGCTGTGTTTCGGGATTTGGCCATTACGGTCCGTATTCCCAAAGGGCGGGAAACCGACAAGAACCGGAACCGCGATCGCGGATGTCATGGGAGGGCTGTCCTGCTGTGTAGGCATTCTCGCTGCATATGTTAACCGGCTCAAGACCGGGGAGGGGGAAAAGGTGGATGTCTCTCTTGTGGATTCCATGGTATCCTCTCTTGAGATTATCAACATTATCTATCTGTGTACTGGGAAGGTGCCGGAGAGAATCGGAAACCGCTATGAAGCAATATATCCGTAGGGCTTCTTGTTCTCTCTGGTGCAGGCGTGGCAGGAACATACTTCATCAAGCG
>HHCFR02800__coassemble_3742_pt1 | contig 8707 bp, 7 predicted proteins | sample HHCFR02800__metabat2_high_PE_060 | metagenome-assembled genome bin HHCFR02800 | reverse complement strand
TACCAACTCAGGAGTATCTGTTTACGATTTTATTGGCAAATGCCGAAAGTCCCTATATTTCTCTGAATGAGGGATACTGCGGGGATGGGGTATTCCGGGCTACATTTTTGCAGGGCTTATTCCGAATGAATACACTTTAGAACATCTTCGTGTCGCACTGGCTCACGAAACAAATCACAATGTGCGGTTTCAGTTTATCCGTTGGAAAAACGATATTACCCTTGGTGAAATGATGGTGAGCGAAGGTCTTGCTGAAAACTTTGCAACTTATTTGTATGGAGAGGATAAAGCTGGTTTGTGGGTAACGAAAACAGGTATAAAAACATTAAACGAGTATATCAAGCCTATTATTTACGATGGCTTAAATGTGCAGGGGATTGAAAATCTCAACGCTTATTTGTACGGAGATGAAATTTTACAAGCACAAAAGGAGCGTATTAACGCTTTGATTTCTCTCGTAAAATCAGAAATTGAGGGAGAACATAGAGTCTCTTTTGCATCTTTTTTCAATAAAACAATCCAAATATTTTGTTCAAGGCAAAAGGAACAGCGAAGTGAACGCTGAACGGATACTATTCCCAGTGTTTGGAAATAAAGGTTTTTTCACCCGCCTGCCGGCAAGCTCCGGCAGGCGGGTTTTCCAAGGTGGGATAGTGTGAGATTATCCGGCTGTCTGGGGAAATCCTGCATTTACGCTGAAATAATCATGAGGCGTACTCAGAAGCGCCGATTTTTTGCTTTGCAGATCAGCTGCGTCATTGTTCCCATAGGGCAGTAGACACACCAGCTGCGGGGCTTGAACAATATCATTGTGATCAGACCAAGCACTGTAGAAGTAAGCATTACGCTGTAAAAACCGAAAGCGAACTGAGCTGTGCCTTCATGGAACAGTGTTCCGTGATAAGCCCAATGCCACGGAACTTTAAAGGTCCACAGCAGTGTCATTGCCTGTTTCAGGTCCTGAGCACCTGAAAATACCAGATAAGTATTCCAGAGCATTAGAAAAAACATTGCGAAAAAGAACACTAGAAATCCATACCGGAACCATTTGCTTTTCATCCATTTTGGAATATCTTTCCTGCGGGAAAGACCAAAGCGGCCGCCCAGAAGGCCAAACAATTGTCCTCTGCCACAGTAACGATTACAGTATCCCTTTGTTCCCTTCATCAGTGAAATAATCAGAGGAACAAAAAAGCAGATCAGCCCCAGCCATGCGAACAGGATATTAAAAAATCCCAAAACTAAATAAGTAAGAGAAAGAATCCACAAATAATCATACCATTTTTTCTTCATTTTCATACGTCTGCCTCCTGGATTTTAATTACGCTGGCCGGACATTCTTTTGCACATTTACCGCATCCGACACATTTTTCCACGTCTACCTGAGCCATAATCCCTGTTATGATCTGAATTGCCCCCACTGGACAGGCTTTTACGCAGCAGCCACAGGCCACACAATTGGATTGCTCAACAAGCGCCTTGCGCTTTTTCTTAATTACAGTCATAATGTTTACTCCTCTAAATTGATTTATCTTATTGCCCTATTATACAGCGAAAGATCTCGCTTTTCTGTGAGAAAATCACAAAGCAATTGAATTTTAGTCTCTGTATAATATATTGCTTTTGTTCGTACAGTGTAATATTCTAGAAGTGGGAAATAGAAACAGATTATAATCTATGATATTTGATGTCACATAAGACCATATAATGCACTTAGAGGTGAAAATCATGACGATTAAGGAGATCGCCGCGCTTGCAGGCGTATCGAGCGCCGCTGTGTCAAGGTATTTAAACGGCGGTTACATTAGCGATGAGAAAAAAGAACAGATAAAGAAAGTGATAGAGGAGACAGGGTATTATCCGTCCACCCAAGCAAGAATTCTGAGGACAAAACGGGCAAGCCTCGTGGGCGTGGTCGTGCCCAAGATCAATTCCGAATCTATCAGTCGCATCACTGCAGGGATTGGGCAAGTGCTTGCCGCACGGGGATACCAGATGCTGCTTGCCAGTACAGACAATTGTCCGGAGAGGGAGGTCGAATATCTGAAATTATTCGAGAATTACCCTGTGGATGGGATCATTCTGATTGGCACGATGATCACAGCAGAGCACAAGAAATTTCTTAAAGGTTCGAAAGTGCCCGTGGTAGTAATCGGGCAGTATACCAAGCATGCGAACTGTATCTACCATGATGATTACGGGGCCGGAAAGGCTATGGGGAGGCTGGCGGCTTCTTTGAATCAGGCGTCAGGAGGCGGACACATTGCATACATTAGAGTGACAAGAGAAGATAAGTCGGCTGGAGCCGCAAGGGAGGATGGGTTTCGGGCGGGACTTAAGTCTGCGGGAATAGAACTTAGCGGGGACTATGTGCGCCTGTCTGAATTCCGCACAGAGTCCGGTTACAATGCAGCCTTATCCCTTCTGGAGGAAAAGCCTGATATCGATATTATCTCGTGCGCTACTGATACAATTGCGGCGGGAGCGATCGAAGCGTTGCATGTCTTTGAGAAGCACGCCCCAAACAGCAGGCGTGTGACAGTTACGGGTTTCGGCGACAACCAGCTTTTAAAGGCTGTCACAGGCGGTATACCGACGATTCATTTTGGGTATAAAACCAGCGGCATCCGCGGAGCGGAGCTTTTGCTGGATGTGATTGAACGGGGGGAGAAGATCCCAGTGGAGATAAAGCTGGGGTTCCGGCTGGTAAACGGAGAAGAAGAGTAAATTTGCACAAATTCATATCTTGAATATCGGTAAAAATGCCGACTTTACAAATGCCGTTTTTACCGATATTATTTTATATAGAAAATATGAAATCGATTACATAAAAATAAAGATTTCATGTGAAAAGTCAACGTATTAAAAGGAAAGGAGAGATAATATGGATTACAGAAAAACCGCGAAAGAAATCCTTGAAAAAGTGGGCGGGAACAAGAACATTGTCTCTGCCGCACACTGTGCGACAAGGCTTCGTCTTGTAATTGCGGACAACAGCAAGACGGACAAAGGAGCGATCGAGAATATTGAAGGGGTAAAGGGCGTGTTTGAAGCGTCCGGTCAGCTTCAGATCATCCTTGGGACAGGGACAGTCAATAAAGTGTTTGACCAGTTTATCTCGCTGGCAGGGATCACGGCCAGCTCCAAAGCTGAGGCCAAGGAAGCGGCGACACAGAAGCAAAATATCTTTATGCGGGCCATAAAGCTCTTGGGAGATATTTTCGTGCCGATTATTCCAGCAATCGTGGCAAGCGGTTTCCTCATGGGTATCATGAATTCTCTGGACTTTATGATAAACAATGGATTTATCAGCATGGACACAAGCAGTTCCATCTATATGTTTGCCAACCTGTTCAGCAACACGGCTTATACGTTCTTACAGATCCTGATCGCGTTCTCCGCGGCGAAAGCCTTTGGCGCGAACCCGTATCTGGGAGCGGTTATCGGTATGATTATGATCAATCCAGCGCTCCAGAACGCGTACACTGTGGCGACAGAAGGAGTGCAGCAGACACAATCAGTATTCTTCGGTCTTTATGATATCGATATGGTGGGATATCAGGGACACGTCATCCCGGTTGTTATCGCAGTGTGGGTGCTCTCAGCAATTGAGAAGAAGCTGCACAAGATCGTGCCGGAGGTGTTAGATCTGTTTGTAACCCCGCTTGTCAGTGTGTTTGTAACAGGCTATCTCACCTTATCCATCATTGGTCCCGTATTTGTGTGGGCTGAGAACGCGGTGCTTGGAGGCATCCAATGGCTGCTTACTCTTCCGTTAGGTATCGGAAGCCTGATCATGGGAGGTCTGTACGCCCCGACTGTTGTGACAGGTATCCATCAGATGTATACAGCTATTGATATCGGACAGATCGCTCAGTACGGATATACATACTGGCTCCCGCTGGCGAGCGCGGCAAATGTGGCTCAGGGCGCGGCGGCTCTTGCGGTGGCATTAAAATCCAGAGATAAAAAGATCAAATCACTTGCGCTTCCTTCATCTTTAAGTGCATTTATGGGAATCACAGAGCCGGCAATCTTCGGTGTGAACTTACGGTTCTTCAAACCATTTATCGCAGGATGTATTGGTGGAGGATGTGGAGCGCTGTATGCGTCTCTCGTACATCTGGGAGCAAAAGGAACTGGGGTTACGGGTATCTTCGGAGTTTTGCTCTGCCTTGAGAGACCGGTACAGTACATCATCGAGATGGCGATCTCAGTATGCGTTGCATTTATCATCTCCTTTGTGATCTATAAAGATAAGAAAGAAGAGACAGTGTCTACGGCTGCAGTAGCTGGAAGCGCGGCCAGAGCCGGGGAAAACACGCCGTCAGATACAGTGGAAAATACAGCCGAAAACGGCGCGTCAGGTATGACAGAAGAAGTTTTAAACAGCCCAGTAAAGGGACGGATCATTCGTCTGTCAGAGGTCAGTGACGAGACCTTTGCATCTGAGATGCTCGGAGCAACTGTAGCGGTGGAGCCTGAGAATGGCAGAATCGTAGCGCCCTGCGACGGCGAGATTATCAATATATTTGAGACAGGACACGCGGTGTGTCTTGCAACAAAGAGCGGCGGAGAGCTGCTGATCCATGTAGGCGTCGATACAGTGAAGCTGGAAGGAAAAGGCTTCACAAAGAAGGTGTCTGACGGAGACGTAGTCCGCGCAGGGGATGTGCTGATTGAAGCAGACTTGGATGTGGTCAAAGCCGCAGGCTATCCGGTGACTACAATGGTTATTCTAACTAACGCGGATCAGTATTCCAAAGTAAATAAATCAGAACCCAAGGAAGTGGGCACAGAGACGGCGGTTATGACGGTAAAAAAATAACACTGCTGGTTAAAACACGCAGTGGGAAACAGTATGGAAAAGATTAAAAAGCAGGGAGATAGAGCATGAACGCATTGACAAGAGATCTGGTAAGACTGGTAAAGATGGTGGAAGACGGAACGGAAAATACGGGCCGCTTCCGTCAGAGGTTCCACCTGATGCCGCCTGTAGGATGGCTTAACGATCCCAACGGGCTTTGTCAGTTCGGGGGCATATACCACGCATTCTTCCAGTATTCCCCCTTTGATCCGGAGGGAGGGGTGAAGATGTGGGGGCATTACATAAGTACAGATATGGCCGGATGGGAATATGAGGGAGTAAGCCTCTATCCAGATCAGCCCTTTGACTGCCACGGCGTTTACTCTGGGTGCGCCTTTATCGAGGACGGAGAGATGTACCTTTATTATACGGGGAATGTGAAACTCGAGGACAGGGAAGATTATGATTATATCAATACTGGTCGAGAGGCGAACACCGTGCTGGTGACCAGCAGGGATGGAATCCATTTCGGGGCGAAGAAAGAACTTATGAGCAACACGGATTATCCCTCAGATTTGAGCCTTCATGTGAGAGATCCGAAGGTGTGGAAAGAGGGGAACGTGTATTATATGATACAAGGCGCAAGGACGAAAGAAGACGTTGGTCAGGCAATTATTTTTACGTCGGCGGATAAGGTGAATTGGACTTTTAAAAGCCGTATCAGTACGGCGGAACCTTTCGGTTATATGTGGGAATGCCCGGATTATTTTGAGGCGGATGGCATAAAAGTACTCTCCGCGTCGGTACAGGGATTAAAAGGCGAGGTATGGGAGGAGCGAAATGTCTATCAGTCGGGATATTTTACAGTAGCAGGCGATCTTTGCGGAGAGTATGCGCTGTCAGAGTACTGTCTGTGGGATTACGGATTTGATTATTATGCCCCCCAGAGCTTTGAGACAGATGACGGACGGCGTATCATGATTGCATGGATGGGAATGCCGGACTGCAAGGAGTACACCAATCCAACGATCGCGGACGGATGGCAGCACTGTTTCACCTTTCCACGAGAAATCTATGTAAAGGACGGTATCTTATGCCAACGTCCGGTCAGAGAGCTGAAAATGAGAGAACGGAAGATACAAAGTGTGAAGGTCCTTTATGGGACAGAAGCATTCGAACTGGAAGGGTATCAGACATATGATCTGGCTGTATCCGGCATTACAGAGAACGCTTTTCGTGCTGTGCTGGGCCAAGAATTGATCCTTGAGTACCAGAACGGCAGATTTGAGATGCGGTTTGACAATCAGGATAAAGCTTCCGTATCTGCAGGGCGGGGGATTCGGCATGTAGAGGTGGAAAAGATTACGGATGTGAGGATTCTAGCCGATATCTCTTCCGTGGAGGTTTTTGTAAACGGCGGGGAGTATGTACTCACGACAAGATATTATCCGGAAAAAACACACGTCCGCGTGGAGGCAAAGGAGGCGGGGATCGAAGCTAGAGAGATTTTGTGCTGATATATTTTTTATATAGAGAAACAGTGATGTTTCCCGACTTGCAACCCTTTTGGCAATCAACTATAATATAGACAATTATCAGTAGTTTTTTACTGTTTTAGCTGGAGGGGAAAATGAAAGCTGCCATAAAACGTATTGCTTCCGCGGTTCTTATGACAACGGTGCTTCTGGCATCAGCCGGAACAGCCTATGCGGACGAGGAGATGGAGGCGCGGGAAGCGGAGAGAGCGGCGTCTTATGAGGTTGTGCCGGATACGAATAATATTGAAGGCTGGCCGAAGGGACCGCAGGTATATGGAAATTCTGCGATTGTGATGGATATGAACAGCGGGGCTGTGTTATATGCGAAAAAGCCGGATGAACGGCATTATCCTGCGAGTATTACAAAACTTATGACGGCGCTGGTGGCGCTGGAAAACGCAAGCCTTGAGGACGAGGTATATTTTTCGGAGGACAGTGTTTCCTTTCTGGAATACGGGGACGCTAGCATCGGCATGACGCCGGGCGAGATCCTGAGTATGAATGACGCTCTTTACGGCATGCTTTTGGCTTCGGCAAATGAAGTGTCTTACGCTATTGCGGAGAGTGTAGGAAAGCTTACAGGCGGGGGATTCGACACCTTTATCCAGAAAATGAACGATAGGGCGGAAGAGATCGGCTGCACAGGATCCCACTGGGTGAACGCAAATGGCCTTCATGATGAGCAGCATTATACAACTGCTCACGACATGGCGCTGATCGCCTCAAAAGTATATCAGTTTGAAGAATTCCGTACCGTTGTCCAGACGCTGAATTATACTATTGGAACGACGAATCTGGTGGGTGAGACGAGGACGTTTCAGCAGAATCACAAAATGCTTTGGCCTCAGAACGCCAATTACTATGAATACTGCACCGGTGGAAAGACCGGGTACACGGATCAGGCGCGGACGACGCTTGTGACGATGGCAGACGATGGAAATCTTCCGCTTGCCGCGGTGGTACTCCGTGATTACGGAAATGACGCCTACATAGACACGAGGGCGATGTTTGATTATGCGTTTGCTAATTTTGTAAAAGTACCTTTGAATGATCAGGAGAAGGCAGCAGGGATCAGTTCTTATGAGGATGAAAACGCTTATATCGTACTCCCGTCAGGCGCGGACTTTTCTTCAGTTAGGGCTAAGATCACCGTCACTGATAAAACGAAGGCAGCCGGCACAGTGACATATACTTATCAGGGACAGAACGTAGGAAGCGCGGCGGTGAAGCTCACAGAGGAATACGTGAAGGAAGAGACTGGATACAGTCTTACGCCGGAGATCACAGGGACGGGCACGTCAGATAAAGGACAGAACAGCAAAGGAGGGCTTCCGTTGGCAGCCAAAATTGTGATTGGCATAGCGGCGGGAATCATTCTGCTGTTTATAATCTTGTATGTGTATCTTCGCTATAAGCTTGCGAAACGCAGGAAAATGCGGATGGAGCGGGCAAGACGCCGCAGACAGGCGCAACGAGGCGTCCGGCAGTATTCTGCTTCACATTCCCGCATGGGAGGGAGCCGCAATCAGGCGCGCGGCCTTAGGGGAGAGCATACCGGGGATTACCGGGGACGGCCGTACAGGGGAGGTATAAGCCGCACAGATAATAAGTCATGAAAGAGATAACTGATAGCGGTGTATTTTTAACGATGCTGTCTACGGTAATCCGTAGGCAGCATTTTCATGATGTCTTTGAATGCCGCCGTAAACTTGCTCTGGCTTTCGTACCCTACGGAAGCGGCGACCGAGGCGATGCTGTGCGTTGTATCACGGAGCAGTTGGGCGGCACGGCTGATGCGGTACTGCTTCATATAGGCGGCGATAGGCATGCCGTATACGGATTTAAACAGGGTTTTTAGGGTGGAGGTATTGACCAGATACTTCCGGGAGAGCTCTTCAATCGTATAACGTGTCTGCAGGTTTCCAGTTATGAGATCATGGATTTCCCGGATGACCTCTTCCTGTCCGGAGTCTCTGCTGCCGGGGGAGGATTCTTTATCCGATGGATTAGGAGAGGCTTCTCCTGCGGGATGGGGACAGGTAATCTTTCCGATCTTTTCTATAATAAGATGGAGTGCCTGCGCTAGTTCGGTATCCGCCGTGCGATAATACATTTCTTTTCCTTCCCGCCTGCTTACGATAAGCCCGCTTCCTTTAAGAAGACGGAGATGATGGGAGACAGCGGGACTAGTCATGCCCACGATGGCGGCGATGTTAACTACACATTCTTCGCAGTGGCACAGAAGCCAGAAGATACGAAGGCGGCTCGGATCTCCCAGCTGTTTCATGGCTTCAGACACACCGGAGATTTCCTGTTCGCCCGGAAGGTGCTCCATGATCTGTTCTTCGTTTTTATGGCCGTG
>HHCFR02800__coassemble_3602_pt1 | contig 9004 bp, 10 predicted proteins | sample HHCFR02800__metabat2_high_PE_060 | metagenome-assembled genome bin HHCFR02800 | reverse complement strand
ACGCCGTCAGGGAAAAGTCCAGCAGGAGCTGAAAGATAAAGTATTTAAAGAGGCCTTAGAGCTTGTGAAGGATTACATGAAAACAGAAGCCTACGATGATTTTCTCGTAAAATGTATCCGTAACGCAGAACGTTTCGCAGGGGATGAGGCTCTGATTGTCTATATCAATCCGTCCGACGAGAAAAGACGCCCTGATCTGGAAGACGCTACAGGTATTCACCTGACTATCAGTGCGGAAGACTTCATCGGAGGGATCCGTGCGGTCATTCGCAGCAGGAACATTCTGATCGACAATTCCTTCCGGACACAGCTGCGCAATGAGTATGACAAATTTATCTTTTTGGGAGGTGACGGCAATGCCAGCGCTTAAAACCGGAAAAATATACGGGATCAACGGGCCCGTCATCTACTTGAAAGGAAATACTGGATTCCGTATGTCAGAAATGGTCTATGTGGGCGAAGAACAGCTAGTCGGCGAAGTCATTGCTCTGGACAAAGACATGACAACCATTCAGGTATACGAAGAGACATCTGGTCTCTGCCCCGGCGAAACCGTAACCGCAAGCGGAAGCCCTGTGTCTGTCACGCTTGCTCCGGGCATCCTGAATAACATTTTCGACGGTATCGAAAGACCTCTGGAGCGCATCGCAGATTCGGCAGGCGCCTTTATTACCCGTGGAGTGAGTGTAGACTTTCTTGACAGGAAAAAGAAATGGCAGACTCACATTACAGTGCAGAAAGGACAGTATCTCCACGGAGGGGACATCATAGCGGAAGTCCCTGAAACCCATGCCATCGTACACAAATGTATGGTTCCTCCGGATGTGGAAGGCACAGTGGTCAGCGCCGTACCGGATGGGGATTACACCATCGAGGAGACACTCGTAACGCTGAAACTTCAGGACGGTTCGGAAAAAAAGCTGACCATGACGCAGCGCTGGCCCATCCGCACACCAAGGCCGACGCACCACCGTTTTCCCGCGTCTGTTCCACTTATAACGGGACAGCGTATCATTGATACAATGTTCCCCATCGCCAAGGGAGGCACCGCCGCTATCCCCGGTGGATTCGGAACTGGTAAGACCATGACACAGCATCAAATCGCAAAATGGGCGGACGCCGACATTATTATCTATATCGGCTGCGGCGAGCGCGGGAACGAGATGACACAGGTGCTGGAAGAGTTCGGTGAGCTGACCGATCCAAAGACAGGCAATCCCCTGATGGATAGAACCACACTGATCGCAAATACATCCAACATGCCCGTGGCTGCCCGCGAAGCAAGCATTTACACCGGGCTTACACTGGCGGAATATTACCGCGACATGGGCTATGACGTAGCGATCATGGCGGATTCTACCTCAAGATGGGCAGAGGCTTTGCGCGAGCTGTCCGGCCGTCTGGAAGAGATGCCCGCGGAGGAAGGATTCCCCGCATATCTGGCATCCCGCCTGTCTGCTTTCTATGAGCGAGCCGGCATGATGCACAACCTAAACGGTACAGACGGATCCGTGACCATCATCGGCGCGGTATCCCCGCAGGGCGGTGATTTCTCTGAGCCTGTCACCCAGAATACGAAACGATTTGTGCGCTGTTTCTGGGGTCTGGACAAAAGCCTCGCCTACTCCAGACATTTCCCGGCTATCCACTGGCTCACCAGTTACAGCGAATATTTGAACGATTTAAGCCACTGGTATCAGGACAATGTATCCCAGCAGTTTGTGGATTACAGAAACCGCCTGATGGCGCTTCTCAATCAGGAAAGCAGCCTTCTGGAGATCGTAAAACTGATCGGAAGCGACGTACTCCCTGACGATCAAAAGCTAGTGCTGGAAATCGCGAGGGTCATCCGCCTCGGTTTCCTGCAGCAGAACGCATTTCACAAGGATGATACTTGTGTCTCCATGGAGAAGCAGTTCCTCATGATGGACACCATCCTTTATCTTTATAAACAGGCGCGCACCCTCGTCACGATGGGACACCCCATGTCCGTGCTGAAAGCGGAAAATATCTTCGACCGCGTCATTGCGATCAAATATGACGTGCCTAATGACCGGCTTGAGATGTTCGCCCAGTATCACAGAGACATTGACGCATTCTATCAGAGAGTGCTCGAGAAAAACGCGTAAGGAGGACCGTGATTATGTCAATAGAATATTTAGGCTTAAGCAGCATTAACGGCCCTCTCATTGCTCTTGAGGGCATACAGGACGCGTTCTATGATGAGATCGTAGAATTTGTTGTCGATGGAAATGAACGCAAGATCGGGCGTATCGTAGAGATTTACGAAGACAAAGCCGTCATTCAGGTTTTTGAGGGCTCTGAAAATATGTCCCTTAAAAATACCCACACCAAACTGACCGGGCACCCCTTGGAGATCGCTCTCTCCACAGATATGCTGGGGCGTACCTTCAACGGCATCGGTCAGCCCATCGATGATCTAGGACCGATTGTCTCCACGCTGAAACGGGATGTAAACGGGCTTCCCCTAAACCCGGTGCGCCGCGAATATCCCCGCAACTATATCCACACCGGCATCTCTGCCATCGACGGACTGACAACCTTGATCCGCGGGCAGAAGCTGCCGATATTCTCGGGGAACGGTCTTCCCCACGACCAGCTGGCCGCGCAGATCGTAAAGCAGGCATCCCTCGGGGAAAATTCCGATGAGAAATTCGCCATCGTGTTCGCCGCCATGGGCGTAAAACACGACGTCGCCGACTTTTTCCGCAATACGTTTGAGGAAAGCGGCGTTGCGGATCATGTTGCCATGTTCCTGAATCTGGCAAACGACCCTGTGGTAGAGCGTCTAATCACACCGAAAGTCGCTCTGACCGTGGCGGAGTACCTTGCATTCGAGCAGAACATGCACATCCTGGTCATCCTAACGGATATGACTTCCTTCGCCGAGGCAATGCGTGAAGTCTCCTCTTCAAAGGGCGAGATCCCCAGCCGTAAAGGTTATCCGGGATATCTGTACAGTGAGCTTGCCACCATATATGAGCGCGCAGGCATCGTTCAAGGCGTGGACGGCTCTGTGACCCAGCTCCCCATCCTGACAATGCCCAACGACGACATCACTCATCCCATCCCCGACCTGACGGGCTATATCACGGAAGGGCAGATCGTGCTTGACCGTCCTTTGCATGGGCAGTCCATCTATCCACCCATCAACATCCTGCCCTCCCTCTCTCGTCTAATGAAGGACGGTATCGGAGCCGGATACACAAGAGAGGACCATCAGGATCTGGCGAACCAGCTTTTCTCCGCCTACGCAAAGGTAGGAGACGCCAGAAACCTTGCCTCCGTTATCGGTGAGGACGAACTGTCTCCCATAGATAAGAAATATCTGGAATTTGGAAAAGATTTTGAAGAAAGATATATCGGTCAGGGGCAGAACGAAAACCGCAGTATGGAGGAGACGCTGGACCTTGGCTGGGAGCTGCTCGGAAGACTTCCGAAGGAAGAGCTCGACCGGGTGGATACGAAAATATTGGAGAAATATTATAAACCAATGGAGGAAGAGTAATCATCGGCGGCTGTATTATTATTTCCGGAGGATAGTAACAATTCCATATACAGCACCCTCTTTCTGTCATTAGTTTAGGGGCGGTGGCAGTAATATTATACTATGCGGTATCTGCGCTATAAATAAACCGATACTCAAATATTGGGTTTAAAAATACCCTAATATCAGAAGATGAAGAATGGAGATTGTATGAAGATCGAACACATTGCGATGTATGTAAATAATTTGGAAAATGTAAAAAATTTTTTTGTAAATTATTTTAATGCTTCCGCAAATAATGGATATCACAATCGGACAACAAGCTTCCGATCCTATTTCTTGACATTTACGAACGGGGCAAGACTGGAGATCATGTCCAGACCCCAAATGGACGACAACGAAAAGACTGTCGCCCGGACAGGATATATACATCTTGCCTTCAGCGTAGGAAGTAAAGAACAGGTGGATGCTCTGACTGCCCGTCTTCAAAAGGACGGCTACGAGGTGATCAGCGGGCCGCGCACGACCGGGGACGGCTACTATGAAAGCTGTATCATCGGACCTGAGGGCAACCAGATTGAGATTACAGTCTGACGCCGCCGTTTCGTCTATATGTGATTCAGGCTATACATCACCTAACTATGGATTGAAAGGAGGTATTTTATGGATCCTCGCACATTTCCCACAAAAGGCAATCTGATGCTGGCGAAGAACTCTCTTGCTCTCGCAAAGCAGGGATATGACCTGATGGATAAAAAAAGAAATATTCTGATTCGTGAACTGATGGATCTGATCGATGAGGCGCGTAGTATTCAAGAGGAGATCGATACAACCTTCACCTATGCCTATCAATGTCTCCAGCGCGCCAATATCGAAAACGGGATCAGTAACGTAGAGCTTCTCGCCTACACGGTACCTATCGAAAATTCTATCACCATCCAGACGAGAAGTATTATGGGAACGGAAATCCCCCATGTGAAATATGTCCCGGACGCAGGAAAACCAACTTACGCTTTCAGTACCACACGGGAATCTATCGACAAGGCAAGGGAAGCTTTTCGCAAGGTGAAGGATCTGACCGTGAAGCTGTCCATGGTGGAAAACGCCGCCTACCGTCTGGCAAGCAATATTAAAAAGACACAGAAGCGGGCGAACGCGCTTCAGAATATCACGATTCCCATGTACTCCGATCTTGTGTACACCATCACAAATGCTTTGGAGGAAAAAGAAAGGGAAGAATTTACAAGACTTAAGGTCATAAAGAGAATGAAGCAGAAAAAGGAAAAACGCTCGGCATAACGCCGGATGGATATGGCAAGCGAAAGAGGCGCCTAGGACTAAAGTCCGGGGCGTCGCTTTTACTAAGACCGATTCAATTATATTTTTCTAGCAGCCTGATAACACAGGCATAGACGATTTCATATACAGATAGGAAAACATAATCTGCTCCCGCCTGCTTCATTGCTCTGCGCTGTTTATCCGTGACATAGGTATATGGATAAACGCCGAACAGAAAAGGGAAAAAGGTATAGATAAAATCCTGAATATCACTTGCGGACATTTCCGGGAAAAACTTTTCCAAACACAATCTCACCTGACGCATAACCGCTCCATAGGATTTTTTAAATTCTACAAGATTTTCCTCCCGGCTGTTGCTTTCCATGTCGTAATGGTTCATTGACAAAAGTTTGAGCAGCCGCTCTCTTTTTTCAAGCGTATGCGCAAGCGCGGATGAAAAGCCTTCCGCCGTCATTTCCTCATTTGTATCTTCGATTTTCTTTAAGCGCCATACCACAAATCATACTCTTTTTGAAGCAAGGCAAGAAATATTTCCTCCCTTGTCTGAAAGTAGTTATAGATGGATGTCCGGGTAAAGGATGTTGCTTTACCGATTTCTTTGATCGTTATATCCTTAAAGCTCATCGTCTCATAAAGCTTTGCACAGGCATTGATAATTTCTTCTTTCCTTGAATTTGTCAGTTCTTCGGAGCCTTTAGGCATAGTTTGGCCTCGCTTTCATTTCTCTTTCAATGCTTTGGAAAGAATTTTCACATTATGTTATGATTTCTTTTCATCCAGCAAAATGACGCCCTGTTCCGGATTTTTATCGATTGCTCCGACAATCGGATGAGGCACATATAATTCTTCCAGATACTCAACATCTGAATCTGTCAGTTTTATACCCAGCGCGCCGGCCGCATCCTCAATATACCTTTCTTTTGTTGCTCCTATGATTGGAGCGGTTACTCCCTTTTTCCATTGCCACGCAAGCGCGATCTGTGACATCTTGCAGCCGTAACGCTCTGCCAATTCTGCCACTCTTTTTACAATGCCGATATCCTGCTGTTCCATGCGGTCATATTTCCCCTGTGCCACACGGTCTGTTTTTCCCCTTAGGGTATCTGACTGCCAAGAGGCTCTTGCCAGATGTCCTCCGGCAAGCGGACTGTAAGGCATAAGCGATACATTCATCTGGCGGCAAATCGGGATCAGTTCGTGTTCATCCTCGCGGTACAGCAGATTGTAATGGTTTTCCATCGTTGAAAATTGAGTCCACCTATGCTCTTTTGCCGCAAGCTGCATATTGTAAAACTGATAGCCGTACATGGCAGACGCACCCAAAGCACGGACTTTTCCCGCCTTGACCAGATCGTGTAGGGCTTCCATTGTTTCTTCGATCGGCGTGTCATAATCAAATCTGTGAATAATATACAAATCAAGATAATCTGTCCCAAGACGGCTTAACGTACCGTCAATTTCCCGAAGAATTGCCTTTCGCGACAATCTGCCCTCATTAAAATAAACTTTAGACGCGATGACGACTTTATCCCTCGACACATTGTTTTTTATCGCCCGCCCGAGATATTCTTCACTCGTTCCGGAGGAATATCCGTTTGCAGTATCAAAGAAATTTACGCCGAGAGTCAGAGCGCGTTTTATAATTTCTTCACTAACAAATCCTCTATCCGCCTTTATTCTGACATCGTGTCATCAACTGTATTCTATCACTACGCTGACACTGTGTCAATTCGTTTTAAGCCATGGAATAAAAGTTATACGCTGCAAAAAAACCTCTGTTTTGCCGCAGCTTAACAGAGGTTTCCTTTTTCTTTTTTCCTATATGCTATGCTGGCGCTTCCCCCAGCGCCTCCCAGATGATCTGTGCGATATTGTCCGCAAATCTGCGGAACATCTTCTCGCCCTTTTCCTTTGTGGCGCAAGTCGGATCTCCATAAGTTCCCGAAACGCTCAGATCACCGATGGAGGTATTATCCATGCCGTAGAGTTTCGGACGCTTCGGATACTCTTCCTTCGCCCTCTCCATATGGACGAGCTCCTCTTTTGCCGCCAGCATCAGCGACGTCTCGAACTCGCAGGCGTGGAACATCCCTCCCCATGTAGGAGTTTCCATATATTCCGAATATATTTCGGACAATCCCGGATAGAACATCCCTAACACCTTCACATTCGTCTCATCCTGTACCTCCCGCACGGCATACTTCAGCGTCGAACCATTGGCCTCATGGCCATTTAGAAAAACAAGCACCCGTATCCCATAACGCTCCACCGAACGAACCACGTCTTTTAGTGTCTCTTGTAGAATCTGCTGCCTTAAAGCCACCGTACCCACACGGTCGCGCCAGCTCCACGAGTAGCTGAAGTTAATGCTCGGATACACAAGCGCGCCGGTCTTTTTGGCCGCCATATCCGCCAGAGTTTCCGCCAGATAAATATCCGTTCCCATGGGAAGATGATACCCGTGTTGTTCCGTTGAACCCACAGGCACGATTGCCACCGGAAACTTCCGGATACGCTCTTCAACCTCCTGCCATGTCATTTCCTGAACTCTATTTGCCATATCCTGCCGCCTCCATATATCTGCGGGCGGTCTTTCTAATGTCCGCAATGTCGTCTTTTCCCGCGTGTTTTGGGACCAGATTGCTTCCTGCCGCCACGCCCTTGAAGCCTGCCCGGTAAAATTCCGCCGCGTTTTCTGCAGTCACGCCTCCCACCGCCACATAATCCGTCTGTGGGAACGGTCCCTTGAGCGCCTTGATATATCCTTTTCCAAATGCGTCGGCGGGAAACAGCTTCAGAAGATGAATTCCGCAATTTACCGCCTCCTGAACCTCAGAGGGCGTCAGAACTCCCGGGAGCACCTCGATCCCTTTTCCTGCCGTATATTGAACAATTTCCCTGTCAAACCCCGGCGTCAATATATAGGGAATCCCCCACTGGGAAAGCACGTCGATTTCCCCGGTCTTTGTCACAGTACCCGCTCCTACTTGAACATCTGTATCCCGGAAATGCTTAAGCGCTCTGCAGATACATTCCATACCGTTTTCCCCGTCGCTTAAAGAAATTTCAAACCATCGCACACCCTCTTCCCTGAGCGCATCCATAATCAAAAGCACGTCGTCTGCCGCCACTTCCCTAATAATTGAAACAAATTTTACATTTTCTAACATACACTTCTCCTTGATGCTGCCACATAACTTTGTCCCTGCATCTGTATATTAAAATACCGCAAGCCACCGCTTTGGATTTTCCACAAAGATTTTCCTGATATCATCCTCACTCACGCCTTCATCTAAAAGGCGAGGGATGAATTTTGTCTTAATGTACTTAAAGCCTGGGCCTCCGCCATACCCTTCCAGATAAGACGCGCGCCCCATATCCCCGGAGATGAGAAGCTGGTCTGCATACCCGTGAGCGATCAGTGACTTGATCAGTCCCACTCTCACACTGTCCGGGTAATATTTTACCTTACCCGGCCCGTCAAACTGCACATAAATTCCCCTGTCCGCCAGTTTTAAGAGATAGTATTCATCGGGGTTACGGTCCAGATGGCCGAGGGCTACCGTGGAAAAGTCCACGCCCTGCGCTTCCAGTATATCCAGCACTTCCATTCCCATCGTGCCTGCCTCCGTGTGTCCCCAGATCGGAGCGCCGCATCGCTTCTGCGCCTCCGCCGCCGCAATGGCTGTCTTTTTCTCCAAAGGATGGATCATGTTGTAATAAGTACCGATTTTGATAAAGCCTGCGCGGATTCCCTCTCTGCCTTCAAGCACATCTCCTGCAAGAATACCGGCAATCTCCTCCATACTCTTTTCCTCCACCCAGTCCGGGTAATAAATATGTTTGTTAAATCCCGTGGTGGCAATTACATTTACCCCTGTCTCTTCGGACATCTTTTTGAGAAGAGGAAGATTTCTTCCGTAATCTAGAGTAGACGCTTCCACCAGTGTACATCCGCCCACCTCTTTAAAATTCTTCAGCTCTTTCACGCTGCTTTCGTAATCGCTCAGCTCTAGATCACGATCTTTCTGACATGCCGGCGGAACAGCATAAAGATGTTCGTGTGGGTATGTAAATCCCATTTTATCCGCCTCAATATCTCCACACACTGTTCTTGCGTATTTCATTTTATCCCACCTTTCATATCCTTACGCACCGGCAACCATACCGATAAGAGCCATCACCACGGCTACAATA
>HHCFR02800__coassemble_3179_pt1 | contig 10025 bp, 6 predicted proteins | sample HHCFR02800__metabat2_high_PE_060 | metagenome-assembled genome bin HHCFR02800 | reverse complement strand
GCTATTATCCGTCTGGAACTCATTCTAATACAAAATATAGTATAATGCAATCCCCAAAACACACGATCATGTATTTTTATAATTTCCTCTACTTTCCAAAAGTTTGTCCGTTTCAGAGATTTATTTATATGTTTTGCAAACAAGTCTACAAAAGAATCAAAAATATTCTGTCATTTCCATATATATAAAAAAACAGTCTGTACTCACTTGTCATGAATACAGACTGTACTTACTGTTTTGCCTATAATAATTACTGTTTTTCTTTTTTAAGCCTCTGGAAATAATCCTTTGACTCCCTCACCACTACTCCGCTCAGCGCAAGCAAAGCAATCAGATTGGGGAACGCCATCAATGCGTTAAAGATATCCGCGATATTCCAAACTGCCGCCACCGTCATATAAGGTCCGATAAATACTGCCAGAATATATAGCCAACGATACCCTTTGACAACAGACTGCTCCCTGTTGAAAAGATATTCGATACACCTTTCGCCATAATAATTCCATCCAAGGATCGTAGTAAACGCAAAGAACACCAGACAAACCATCAGTGAGAACGATGCCGCTTCCGGTGGGAAGGGTAGTCCTTTCTGAAACGCTGCCATAGTGATCTCCACACCTTCCAGATCTGGATCCATCCATGTCCCTGCGATGACGATAGACAATCCTGTCATCGTACAGATGATGATCGTATCAATAAATGTACCTGTCATGGATACGAGACCCTGACGCGCCGGCTCCTTTGTCATGGCCGCTGCCGCTGCGATAGGCGCGCTTCCAAGACCGGATTCATTGGAAAATATTCCCCTTGCGATACCCTGCTGCATCGCCATAACCATCGTTCCCAGCGTTCCTCCTGCCAGTGCGCTTCCAGTAAAAGCAGACTTTACAATAGAGATAAGAGCCGCCGGAACTGCGGTAATATTTGTAAAAATGATTATAAGCGCAAGTACTACATATAGAATCGCCATAAAAGGCACCACAACCTCCGACACTTTCGCAATACGCTTGATCCCACCGATCACCACAAGCCCCACGCACAATGTTAGGACAAGCCCTGTTATGACTGTCGCCAAAGAGTAGTCCCTTCCAAACATAGAGAACGCCACATGCGCAGAATTCGGATCAAAAAAGTTCTTTACTGCCGAGGCAATGCTGTTCACCTGTGTAAATGTACCGATGCCAAACAGACCGACACACGCTCCGAAAAACGCGAAGATCTTTGCCAGCCATCTCCATTTCTTTCCCATGCCGTTCTCAATATAATAGAACGGCCCGCCAAGAACATGGCCGTCAGCGTCAATCATACGGTACTTAATCGCAAGAAGTCCTTCCGCATATTTGGTTGCCATTCCCAAAAATGCCGCAACTACCATCCAGAACAATGCTCCCGGTCCTCCAGCCGCCAGAGCCGTAGCAACACCAGTAATATTTCCGGTTCCGATCGTGGCGGACAACGCCGTGCACAGCGCTCCGAAACTGGTCACTTCCCCGTGGCCTTCTTCTTCATTTTTCACCATGAATTTCAATGCTTTTCCGAGATGCTTTACTTGTAAAAGCCCTAACCGAACTGTGAGAAGAAATCCTGTAAACAGGATCAGAGTGATCAACGGCAGTCCCCACACCTTGTCGTCAATCGTTTTGATGATCGTATCGATCTGCTCAAACATTCCTTTATACCTCCATCCTTTTGCCTGAGAGACTCACGGTACCTGATACAAAGCTGCACAGTACCGCTTACACCTTCGGCGCTCTTCCCTTTTGCTACAACAGTAAGGGAACAGACTCTCCTGAGTTTATTCTTTCGCGCTTTAGCACGACATAGTAAAGAATAGCACGGGGAAGCTGAAATTGCAAGTATCAAAAGCGAAAGGCCAAACTTCCCTTTTCGGAAAACAAGATATCCACAGAACTGTATTGCGTAAGCAGCAAGTAGAGCGCAGTAGCCCCGAAGCCGCGATGCAATTACAGTTCTGTGGATATCGTATGCTTTTAGGAAAAACAAAGTTTCAAAAACTTTTTACTGTTCATCTGTATAAAAAAGATATATTTAGCACAGAGGATATTTCTCTGTCAGTTCTGCCGTCAGTTTTCTGGCCGCTTCTATATTGTCCTCACTTTCAATCACCATCGCGATGATCCCTGCGATCTTATCCATATCGGCTTCGTTCATTCCGCGCGTCGTAACCGCCGGCGTCCCCAGCCTGACACCGCTCGTTACGAACGGGGAACGGGGATCATTTGGAATCGTATTCTTATTACACGTAATATGAGCATCATCAAGACGTTTCTCCAGCTCTTTTCCACTTACGTCCTTCTCTGTTAAGTCAACCAGTATCAGATGGTTGTCCGTACCACCCGATACGATCTTAATACCGCGTTTCTGCAATCCTTCACAGAGCGCCTTGGTATTCTTTATGATCTGCGCCTGATACTCTTTAAACTCTGGCTGCAGCGCCTCCTTGAAGCAGACAGCCTTCGCCGCGATCACATGCATAAGCGGCCCGCCCTGGATTCCCGGAAATACCGCCTTATTAAAATTGAACTTCTCATTCACTTCATTGCTTGAAAGGATCATACCACCTCTCGGTCCCCGCAGCGTTTTATGTGTGGTCGTTGTCGTCACATGCGCATACGGAATCGGACTGGGATGCAGCCCTGCGGCCACCAGCCCTGCAATGTGTGCCATATCTACCATAAGGTATGCGCCAACTTCGTCCGCGATCTCACGGAATCGTTTGAAATCAATGGTTCTTGCATAAGCGCTGGCCCCAGCTATGATAAGCTTTGGCCTGCACTCTTTTGCAATGGAAAGGACATTGTCATAATCGATCACACCTTCATCATTGACTCCGTAAGGAACGATATGGAAATATTTCCCGGACATATTGACCGGTGAACCATGAGTCAGATGGCCGCCGTGATCGAGGTTCATACCCATCACGGTGTCGCCCGGCGTCAACATGGCAAACATAACCGCCATATTCGCCTGAGCGCCGGAATGGGGCTGAACATTTGCGTATTCACAGCCGAAAAGTTCTTTTGCGCGTTCCCTCGCCAGATCTTCCGCCACGTCGACGCACTGGCATCCTCCGTAATACCTCTTACCCGGGTATCCTTCCGCGTATTTGTTGGTGAGGGGACTTCCCATCGCCGCCATCACCGCTTTGCTCACCCAGTTCTCAGATGCGATCAGCTCAATATGGGAATTCTGCCGCTCCATCTCTGCTTTGATCGCATCCGCAATCTGTGGGTCTGTGTTCCTAATTTCCTCAAAATCGTACATTTCCTTATCCTCCGTTCTTATTTTTGCAAAAGAGCCAAGATGAAAATACAGCGCTTCTACCCGCCATGTTCTGCTTTAAAGGACATTATAACACAGAGAATCTGCCGCGTCTATGCCGGATGTTTTCTCCCGCAGAATCCCGCGGTTTCTCCGCAGAAACATTTTAGTCTGCCTATCTGTTTTACAGGTCGAACAGTGACAGCTGATTGCTCTGGGGCAGATCCCCGAACAATCTTAACTCTGCCATCAGGTCAATGACCGTCTTGCTGACCTTAGTTCTCTGGCGGAAATCATCAAGGGATAGGTACGGTCCGTTCTTGGATGCCTCTTCCACCGCCTCTGCGGCTTTGTCTCCCATGCCTTCGATGCTGGCAAGGGAGGGCATGAGTTTTCCGTCGATGATCTGAAACATCTTCGCTTTAGCCCGGTAAATATCAATGGGCATGAATTCAAATCCTCTGGCATACATCTCCTGAACAATCTTCATATCCTTCATCATGTCCTGCTCTTTCTTGCTCAGGGAATCACTGCGCCTTTTATAATCTTTAATATAGTAATCCAGTTTTTCCTTGCCCTGACACATAATCTCATAAGAAAATGCGTCTGCCCGGATACCGAAATAAGCAGCATAGTATGCCAGCGGATAATTGATTTTACAGTAAGCGATGCGGTACGCCATCATGACATAGGCGGCCGCATGGGCCTTTGGAAACATGTAGCTGATTTTCTTACAGGACCAGATATACCAGTCTGGCACCCCCTGTGCTTTCATAGCTTCTTCCCACTCGGGTTTTAGGCCCTTTCCCTTTCGGACACTCTCCATGATGGTAAACGCAAGCGAACTCTCCACTCCCTGATTGATAAGATAAATCATAATATCGTCCCTTGTACAGATTGCCGTGGAGATGGTCGCCTTTCCCGACTTTACAAGCTCCTGCGCATTGCCTAACCATACGTTCGTCCCATGAGACAGGCCCGAGATACGGATCAGATCGGAGAGAGTCTGAGGTTTTGTATCTTCCACCATCTGAAGAACGAAATCTGTCCCAAACTCTGGAATACCAAGGCAGCCTAGCTTGCAGCCGTCGATGTCCTCTGGCTTGATGCCCAGCACATCTGTCCCGTGGAACAGCTCGATCACCTTCTCATCATCCAGCGGGATCTCTGTGGCTATGAAAGGGTGGTCCTCGTTATACTCATTCTCCATGGCGTCCGATGTAATATAGTCCTCAAGCGTGCGGATCATGGTGGGATCATCGTGCCCGAGAATATCCAGTTTGAGTAAATTATGGTCGATGGAGTGATAATCAAAATGGGTCGTGATGATACCGCACTCCATATCGTTTGCCGGATGTTGTACCGGAGTGAACTCATTGATATCATGCCCGTGGGGAAGCACGACAATGCCTCCCGGATGCTGACCGGTACTCCGACGGATCCCCGTACACCCTTCCGTGATCCGCTCAATCTCGCACTTACGTTTTCTCTGCTCGTGATCTTCGTAATAATTCCTCACGAATCCATAAGCAGTCTTATCCGCAAGCGTTCCGATGGTTCCCGCCTTGAAAGTGTGACCTTCCCCAAAGAGAACCTCCGTATACTTGTGTGCCTTTGCCTGATAATCCCCTGAGAAGTTCAGATCGATATCCGGCTCCTTATCCCCCTTAAATCCAAGGAATGTCTCAAAGGGGATATCAAATCCTGCTTTAACAAGAGGCGCCCCGCACACCGGGCAGTTCTTGTCTGGCATGTCAAAACCGCAGCCGCCTGCATAAGCCCGTACCTCATCGGAATCAAAATCACTGTAATGGCATTCCCTGCAATAATAATGAGGGCTTAAAGGATTCACCTCGGTAATTCCCGCCATGGTGGCCGCAAAGGAGGAACCGACAGATCCGCGGGACCCCACCAGATATCCGTCCTCATTGGACTTCCACACCAGCCTCTGGGCAATAATATACATAACAGCATATCCGTTAGAAATAATCGAGTTTAGTTCCTTTTCAAGACGTTCCGACACTTGTTTGGGAAGTTCTTCACCGTACATCTCATGGGCTTTCCGATAACAGATATCTCTCAGCTCTTGATCCGAATTCTCAATAACCGGAGGGCATTTATTCGGATTGACTGGAGCAATCTTCTCGACCATGCCAGCAATCTTTACCGGATTGTCAATTACAATCTCCCGCGCTTTTGCCGATCCCAGATAAGCAAATTCTTCCAGCATTTCCTCCGTTGTCCGCAGGTAGAGCGGCGGCTGTACGTCCGCGTCGTCAAACCCCTTGCCGGCCATAATGATCCGACGGTAAACCTCGTCCTCAGGATCAAGGAAATGTACGTCGCATGTAGCAACTACAGGTTTACCAAACTTCTCTCCCAAATCCACGATCTCCCGATTCAGATTCATTAAATCCTCCTCGGACGTGACATCTGCCACCCGGTCACTCTCAATCATAAACCGATTGTTCCCAATGGGCTGGATCTCATAATAATCATAGAAATCCGCAAGTCGGGCAATCTGCTGTGCAGAGCGCTTTTCAAGCACAGCCTGATACAGTTCTCCCGCCTCACAGGCACTTCCGATAAGAAGCCCTTCCCGGTATTCATTGAGCAGGCTCTTTGGAATCCTTGGACGCCTTGCGTAATACGTCAGATGCGATTCCGTAATCAGACGGTACAAGTTATATCTTCCAATATCATTTTTTGCAAGGATGATAATGTGATGAGTCGGCATTTTCCGAATGGCGTTCACGTTCCGGTCTCCATATCGGTTCACTTCCTTTAAAGTCGCAATATTATCCTTTTTTAACATCTCCACAAACTTTACAAAGATCTCCGCTGTGGCCCCGGCGTCATCCACCGCACGATGATGATTCTCAAGGGAAATATTCAGCGCCTTTGCCACAATATTCAGCTTGTACTTAGACAAAGTCGGAAGGAGCACCCTTGCCAAAGCCACGGTATCCACATACACAAAATGATCGTCTAATCCCAGATTCCGGCAATTCTGCTCGATAAATCCCACATCAAATCCTGCATTGTGGGCAACCAGCACCCCGTCCCCGACAAATTCAAGAAACTGCGGGAGTACCTCTTCAATCGCTGGAGATCCCATGACCATCTCGTCTGTGATCCCCGTCAGGTTTGTAATCTCAAATGGGATCGGGCGTTTGGGATTCACAAATGTGCTGAATTGATCTACAATCTTTCCGTTCACGACCTTTACCGCCCCGATCTCGATGATCCGGTCGCGGATAGAACTAAATCCTGTCGTCTCGATATCAAATACGATGTATGTATCATCGAGGGACTGATCCCCTGCATTGACTGCAATCTCTGTCAGATCGTCTACCACATATCCCTCCACGCCATAGATAATCTTAAAAGGATCGTCTTTGTCCAGAGTCTCGACATAGTGATTCGCATCCGGAAATGCCTGCGCCACACCGTGATCTGTGATGGCAATGGCTGGGTGTCCCCAGTCATGAGCCCGCTTCACAATATCTTTCACCTCAGAGACGCCGTCCATATCACTCATCTTTGTATGACAGTGAAGTTCCACGCGTTTCAAAGGGCTTAGATCTTTTCTCGTCACGGTGAAATCCCCGATCTTCTTAATCCCTGTGACAGAGCCGATGGTCAGCTCCCCATCGAATTTGTCAATAGTAGTCACGCCTTTGATTTTAACAAAAGCTCCCTTTTTCAATTCTCCTAAAATCTCTGGAAGCTGATCATTGCGCGCAAACATCTTGACAGTAATAGTATCCGAAAAATCCGTCACCGCAAACATAATGATCGTTTTTTCATTCCGGATCTCTCTTGTATCAAAGTTTATGATCTTCCCATGGATGGTAATCTCACCCATCTCTGTAATAACCTGATCAAGCATGATAGGTTCATCGTCAAAGTTTCTGCCATAGATCAGGTTTGGATCATCGCCGGTCTTGACCGGACGATGGAAGTCTTTCTTCTGAAATTCATTCTTTTTAAAGCCTTTCTTTCCTCTTCCAGTGCCGGAATTTCCGGAGATGCTGCCCGAAGATGTCCTTTTCCCGGAAATCTTCCCCTCGGAAGTATGTTCCGCGGAACTTGTATCGTTCCCAGCCATTTTCACCCCGGCAGGCCGCTCAAAAATCGCATTGATCTCCTGCTGAATCCTTTGCTCGTCATACTCCCTTGTGCCCTCTCCGTCAGGCTCTCGATAAGTTACCCGGATATCCGCCGTCATATGAAATCTCTGGGTAAAAATTCTATCAAGAAGTTTGAGGATTTCTTCTTTGCGCCCCTCCGACACAATCGTATCTAACAATTCAAGACAGACTATATTCCCCTTCTCATAATGGATCTTAGCCTGTGCAAACATATTTGCGGCAAGCATACTCTTTTCGCGTAGTTCAAGGAGAATACTCTCCCGATATTCCTCCATAAGCATCTCCGGCGTATACTGTCCGGAAAGGACATATTCCTCTATAATCTCCACATTGACCGCTGTTTTCGCGAAAAGCTGTTCCTTAATTCTTTGCTCCATCTGCAAAATCTGTTTCTTCTGGATGAGGTGACGGCTGAAAATGTGTACACGAAGAAAATCACGGTGCGAATTCGTCGTGATCTTTCTGACCTCCACATCTTCAAAGAGGATCTGAATATCATCCTCTACCTTCAGAGTGGGAAATACATGAAAAAAAATCTTGTCACTTCTCGTCTGTCCCAAAACTATACTCTCCTAGTATTGTTGCTGTATGCCACATTGTGCTCCATGCGTAAGCACATCTGAAAGGAGCACCTATTTTCTGCTGTTATTATTCCAATTCAGCAGTTCCTCCCTTAATGTGCCAAGCAGTTCTTCTTCCCTTACTTTCTTTACGATCTCACCTTTTTTGATGAGCAGTCCCTCGCCAATCCCTCCGGCGATTCCAATGTCGGCTTCCCTCGCCTCTCCGGGACCGTTCACCACACATCCCATAACCGCCACTTTGATGTCAAGGGGAATGTCAGCGACCATCTTCTCCACCTCGTTGGCAAGCCCGATAAGGTCGATCTTCGTCCTTCCACATGTAGGGCACGACACTACCTCTATACCGCCCCTTCTCAACCCCAATGTCCTTAAGATGAGCTTTGCTGTGCGGATCTCTTCCGCCGGATCTCCGGTCAAAGACACGCGGATGGTATTGCCGATACCTTCGTACAGAATAATCCCAAGACCTACCGAAGATTTTACGTTTCCGGAATAGACAGTGCCAGATTCTGTAATGCCCACATGGAGCGGGTAAGGACACTGTTTTGCGATAAGTTTATGAGCCTTCACACACATCAGCACATCCGAGGACTTGATGCTTACCACAAGATTGTCATATCCCATATCCTCGATCATGCGCACCTTATCGAGCGCGCTCTCTACGATTCCCTCTGCGGTCACACCTTTATATTTCTCAAGAATATGTTTCTCAAGAGAACCACTATTCACGCCCACACGAATAGGTACCCCGTATTCTTTTGCCTTGTCAACGACTGCTCTGACCCTTTCTTCTGAACCAATATTCCCCGGATTGATGCGAATCTTATCTGCGCCGTTTTCAATGGCGGCGATGGCAAGGCGGTAGTCAAAATGAATATCTGCCACCAGTGGGATATGGATCTGCTTTTTGATCTCTCTAAGAGCCGCCGCCGCTTCCATCGTAGGAACCGCACAGCGAATGATCTCGCATCCCGCCGCCTCCAGTTTCAATATCTGTTCTATTGTTGCTTCTGCATCTTCTGTTTTTGTATTTGTCATAGACTGAATCGCCACCGGATTGTCTCCGCCGATCTTCACGCTGCCGATGGCGATTTCCTTTGTCTGGTTTCTGTACATAAATCCTGCTCCTTTCATGTATGGCCGTCCATGCCGTACGGTTCCCATTACAGTAGGGGAGTCCCGCTGAACGGAACTCCCCTTTTCCATCTACTTTCTACTTTCTCATAAACACGATCTGATCTCCGTATTCCCTTTCTGTCAGTGTCAGTGTGTCACCTTCAAGATTGTAATCATAGGATCCGGACAGAACCCCTTCGGCATAGGCAGAATCTGTTTGCACTGTAAAGATTTTTGTCTTTGTATCCACATTGTAGGTCATGGAAATGCTGTCTTCACTTTTCTCATCCGCAACTTGCTCATCCCATCCCAGCAGCGCCGCCAGAGAACCGCTTTGCCGCTGTCTCTTATCTCGAGTACTGATCCGCTGTCCTCATTCACCCATGTCCCTTCAAGGGGATTTCCCGTAAAAAGCTTCACAATAAAAAATGCAATGATAATTATGATAATCACTGAGGAAACGGTCAATACCGTCCGCCATAAAGTGCTTCTCTTTTCTTCATTATTTTCATAAATCATAAGCAGTTTCCTTCCTTTTTTCTGTCTTTCATTATACGGATTTCCCCCAGTGCTGTCAACGCTTGCGAACGCAGCTTCAAAAGCACAGCGTCAGACTCCCACTTGCCAAAACCGATAAAAAATAGTATAAATACTATGTTCTGCAAAATAAGTATAAGAATAAAAGAAAGGATCTCGAACATATGAATAAGAATCAAAACGGTAAGGCCACACCTCTCCAGTTTCTGTTTCGAATCATACAGGGAGCGCTTATCGGGCTCGGCGCTGTGCTCCCAGGAATATCAGGAGGTGTTCTGGGTGTTATCTTTGGCATTTATAAACCAATCATGGAGCTTTTATCCAATCCTTTTAAAAATTTCAAGACTCATGT
>HHCFR02800__coassemble_2116_pt1 | contig 14462 bp, 7 predicted proteins | sample HHCFR02800__metabat2_high_PE_060 | metagenome-assembled genome bin HHCFR02800 | reverse complement strand
GGAGCATCCCTTCCAGCTTCCGCTTTTTATAAGCCTTGTATTCTCCCGCTTCAATAGCGTCTCTGATCTCTTCCATCATTGTATTGTAAAAATACAGATTATGGAGCACGCACAGCCTCATACCAAGCATCTCTTTCGCTTTCAGAAGATGGCGGATATATGCCCTGCTATAACTTCTGCATGCCGGACAGCCGCATCCTTCCTCAATGGGACGCTCATCCAGTTCGTATTTTGCGTTGAACAGATTCAGCTTTCCGTGGTTTGTATACACATGTCCGTGCCGCCCGTTTCTCGTCGGATATACACAGTCAAAGAAATCAATGCCTCTATCCACTGCCTCCAAGATATTTGCAGGCGTCCCAACCCCCATCAAATATGTAGGTTTATCTTCCGGCAGATAAGGGACAACTGCGTCAAGAATGCGGTACATTTCCTCATGACTCTCTCCTACCGCCAGACCGCCGACAGCATAGCCGTCCAAATCAAGTTCCGCGATCTGCTGTGCATGGGCGATACGGATATCCTCGTAAACACCTCCCTGATTGATACCAAAAAGCATCTGCTTAGGGTTGATTGTATCCGGAAGTGAATTGAGCCTTTCCATCTCAGCTTTACAGCGCTTGAGCCAGCGAGTCGTGCGCTCTACGGAGTTCTCCATATATTTCCTGTCCGCCACACTGGACGGGCATTCGTCAAACGCCATAGCAATAGTTGATGCCAGATTGGACTGGATCTGCATACTCTCTTCCGGACCCATAAAGATCTTCCGCCCATCGATGTGGGAGTGAAAATGTACGCCCTCTTCCTTGATCTTGCGCAGGGATGCCAGAGAAAACACCTGAAATCCGCCAGAATCTGTCAATATGGGCTTGTCCCAGTTCATAAACTTGTGAAGGCCGCCCAGCTTTTTGACAATCTTATCCCCCGGCCTTACATGGAGATGATATGTATTGGAGAGCTCCACCTGTGTCTTGATCTGTCTTAGATCATCCGTCGACACCGCGCCTTTGATTGCGGCCGCGGTCCCTACATTCATGAACACCGGCGTTTCTACAGTTCCGTGGACTGTGTGAAACTTTCCTCGCTTTGCCCTGCCGTCTTTATTTAAAAGTTCATACATAAAGATCTGTTCTGTCCTCTCTAATAATGGATAATAACCGGGGTTCCCATATTCAACATGCCGTAAAGTTCTCCTGCTTTGCTGACAGGCATATTGATACATCCGTGGGAGCCGGCGCTTGTCTGATATCTGGTGCCGCCAAAGGATGACTGCCAATCTGCATCATGGAATCCAATTCCTGTCCATGTAACACGCATCCAGTATCTAACCGGCGTCTCATAGATCGGCTTACCCGTGGCAGGATTCGTGGTTCCCACAAGCGTTTTATTTCTCTTCATCTCTAAAATAGAGTACACGCCGGCAGGAGTGATCCTATCAGGTGTGGGGATTCCTGTTACCACATCCGTCTCAAGGGCAATCGATCCATCTACGATATACCACATATGCTGTGCGGAAAGATCCACCTCCACATAAGTGCTTCCCCAGTCCTGCGCGCCGTGGGACGCCGCCGTCTGCTCGTAGACAGGCTCTCTTGTCACTACTTCTCCGTTATTGATGCTCGCAATCAGATTCTGAGTCTCTGTATCTTCGTCGATAGACCACCCATAAGTTCCGCCTGATACTTCCGCAGTCTTGCCGCCCGGAGTAGTAATCGTCCTTGTCTTTCCTACAGTGTCATAAGTCTGTCCGAATGTTCTCATCCACTCTCTGACCGCGTTTTCGTCAAGAGTGACCTGCATATTATCGTCATAAGTCAGCCAACCGGAGATAACACTCTTATCTACAACTACATTCTCTGTCATTGTATATGTGACGCTCGCCTTGCAGTACTCGTTCATCGTATCACACGCTGCCTGTACCTCAGATGAATCCGACACATATTTGGGCAGCTTGTAGCATCCCTCATCAAACATCACAAGTTCTGGCTCGAATCCCGAGATATGTTCTTTGATCTTTTCTGTGAGAACCTCAGGATCGACAGCCGTGCCATACACTTCCGGCTCAACTACGAAGGATTCTCCGTTAAATTTCGGGTAGGCGGATACCGGCTCAGTCTGCTCCTGCGTCACCGCCTTGATGGACTGAATTTTCTCCTCAAGCGCCTGCTCGTCATAATCCACCTGAACCCGAATGTCTTTATCCGTAGTTGAAAAGAATGAAGTCACCCATAGAAGAGGGTTCTGCTCCTTCAATGCTTTCTCCACACCAGAATTTTCTTTATAAGCCAGCGAGATGTCGGAACCATTAATGACATCTGTCTCATTGTTCATCTCTATGATGGTAAGTTTATAATCTTTAACCTGATCTTTAAAATAGTCCTCCACAGCTGTCGCCGAACTACCGGAAAAATCCTTACCGTTGATCGTCGTGTTGATGAAGAAATGCCCAATAAAGTACGCAGAAATTCCCAGATAAACAAGGATCAGCCCTCCGAAGATGCTGCCAAGAATAATCCAGAATTTCTTGCCCAAAGGCTTTCTTTCCTTCTTTTTTCTCCTTCTCCTGCGTCTTCTGCGCCTACTCTTTCTATCGGAACCCTCTATACCATCCGGCTCGGAATTTTCATCATCCGCTTCACAATCATCATCTGCTGCAGCAGTATCATCCGCCTCAAGATCATCATCTACTTCAGCAGCAGCATCCGCCTCAAGATCATCATCTGCTCCAGCAGCATCTTCCAAATCGTCTGTCTCGTCCGTACTTTCTGATCCCTCTTCGTCCGCAGGATCTTCTGTGCCCTCAGCATATTTCTCTTCGCCTGTCTCCTCTTCTGCGAAATCTGCAGGCTCATCATTTTCCACTTCTACAAAAAGAAGCTCCCCGGAATGCTCTTTTTCCTCACCCTCCATACCTGTATCTTCTTCTGTATTGTAGAGTATTTCTATATCTTCCTGATGGTTTCCAGATTTTCTCTTTCTTCTTTTTCTGCTCATCAGTTCGCCATTCCTCTCCTTTTTACACTATTACGGCAACATTATAGTACGAAACATATAAAAAGTACAGAAAATTCTCTTATCTTTTCCCATTCTTAAAAGAAAATTTCGAAAGATTATCCGTGTCTTCTGGCTGGCAATGCTTGTCAGATATATTTCTATCTTATATAATGGTTTCTATATTCCTGCACGGCGCTCATATGGATACTGCTGTGCAGTTTATCTGGAAAGGAGTACATTTATGAGTGGTTCATCATTTGGAACAATATTCCGCGTCACCACATGGGGGGAATCCCACGGGCCGGGAATCGGCGTCGTTATCGACGGCTGCCCTGCAGGGCTTTCCCTATGTGAGGAGGATATTCAGAAATATCTGGACAGACGCAAACCCGGGCAAAGCAAATATACGACAAGACGTACAGAATCCGACACTGTCGAAATTCTGTCCGGGGTATTCGAAGGAAAGACAACAGGGACTCCAATCTCCCTTCTTGTCCGCAACCAAGACCAGCGTTCCAGAGATTATGGCAATATTGCCGTTCTTTTCCGCCCGGGACATGCGGACTACCCATTTACGGAAAAATATGGATTCCGCGACTACCGCGGAGGCGGCCGTTCCTCTGGGCGTGAGACGATCGGGCGCGTGGCGGCAGGCGCAGTTGCCTCTCTCCTGCTAAAAGAACTGGGAATCACCGTGCTTGCCTACACAAAGGCTATCGGCTCATTCAGCATATCCCCGGCCGATTACCGCATGTCTGAAATCTATGAGAACAGCCTCTATATGCCAAACAATGCTGTGGCAGAACAGGCCGGCGAGTACATCTCTTCTCTCATGTCAGAGACCGATTCTTGCGGCGGTATCATTGAGTGTATCGCCAAGGGACTTCCCGTAGGGCTTGGAGAACCGGTCTTTGATAAACTGGACGCCCTTCTCGCACAGGCAGTCATGTCCGTTGGCGCGGTAAAAGGTGTGGAGATCGGAGACGGATTCGCAGCGGCCTCCTCCGTGGGAAGTAAAAATAACGACGCTTTCCGCCGCGGCGGAAATGGAGACACCGACCGTTCCATCTGCAAAATGACCAATCATTCTGGCGGAACTTTGGGCGGAATGAGCGACGGGGCGGATCTTATTCTCAGGGCGGCTATCAAGCCTACCTCTTCGATTGCAAAAATACAGCAAACTGTGGATATACACGGTGAAAATGCAGATATCACCGTCCACGGAAGACACGACCCTGTCATTGTTCCCCGGGCTGTCGTCGTCGTGGAATCCATGACCGCCATCACATTGACCGATCTTCTGCTTCGGAACATGTCTTCCAAGCTGGATCATGTAAGAAAAGTCTACAGTGGACAATAACGCCGCATACAGCGCAGCACAGTCTAAGAAATACCAGTTTCAAAAAAGCCCCTACGGGAACAGCTTCCTTCAGCTGTCCACGTGGGGGCTTTTCTCTCATCCTAACAAGGGACGATCCCCTAATTATTTAAAGTATTTCACTCCGGACTCAAAGATCTTCAGATCCTGTTCTCCGTAAATGTTCAGCGCCACGGAATCATCCCGTCGTTCGGAATGCGCCATCTTGCCAAACACTCGTCCGTCCGGGCTTGTAATCCCCTCGATCGCCCGGTAGGAGCCGTTCACATTCCACTCTTCATTCATACTGGTATTTCCTTCTGGATCACAGTATTGTGTTGCCACCTGACCATTGGCAAACAGCCGGTCAAGCCACTCCTCATTTGCCACAAAACGTCCCTCTCCATGCGATGCGGGGTTCGTATATACAGCTCCCAGCTCCGCTTCCTGAAGCCATGGAGATTTATTCGTCACAACTTTCGTATATACCATCTTGGAAATATGGCGTCCGATAGTATTGTATGTCAGTGTCGGCGAATCCTCTGTCTGTCCTGTGATCTTACCGCATGGCACCAGCCCTAGCTTGATCAGCGCCTGAAAGCCATTGCAGATACCCAGCGCCAGTCCGTCTCTCTCATTTAGCAGTTTCTCGACCGCTTCCTTGATCTTTTCATTCTGGAACGCGGTGGCAAAGAACTTCGCAGAACCGTCCGGCTCATCTCCAGCGCTGAATCCTCCCGGGAACATGATCATCTGCGCCTGAGAGATCGCTTTCTCGAATTCAGATACAGACGATCGGATATCCTCTGCATCCAGATTGCGGAACACCTTTGTGATCACCTTCGCCCCTGCTCTCTCGAATGCCTTGGCACTGTCGTACTCGCAGTTCGTGCCCGGGAATACTGGAATAAACACAGTGGGCTGTGCGATCTTGTGGCTGCAGATATGGATGTCAGACGTATTGTAAAGCCTCTCCTCTATCTTCTGGTCCGAGCTTTCTGCCGATTTTGTGGCAAAAACTTTTTCCAGCGTTCCTGTCCACGCGCCAAGCGCCTCGTCCATACGAATCTGCATACTTCCATATTCAAAGGCACTTCTGTCTGTCACTTCGCCGATCACAGTGTAGCCGATCTGCAAGTTACCAACCTGTCCGTCCGCCACTTCCGCAATAATATCTCCGAATGCCGGGGCAAACAGATCTCTTGGATCCATGCTATGTTCGATCTTCACACCCATCTTATTCCCAAACGCCATCTTGCTTACCGCCGCAATCACGCCATGGCGGTCAAGAGCGTACGCTGACACGATCCTGCCCGCTCTGATATCTTCCGTAAATTTCCCGTACTGATCCATGATCTGGATATATACAGGAAGGTCATACTCATCTCTCTCAACACGGAGCCATACAAGCTTATTCCCGGCTTTCTTAAGCTCCGGCGTGATGATATCCTTCTCTGTGGCCATATCCACAGCAAAGGATACAAGGGTCGGCGGGACATCGATATCCTGAAATGTGCCGGACATACTGTCTTTTCCTCCGATAGAAGGCAGACCGAACCCAATCTGAGCCGCGTATGCTCCAAGGAGCGCGGCGAACGGCTGGCTCCATCTCTTCGGCTCTTCGCTCATCCTGCGGAAATATTCTTGGAAGGTAAAGCGGATCTTCTGAGAATCCCCTCCTGCGGCAACAATTTTCGCCACAGACTCAACGACTGCATAGACCGCTCCATGGTATGGACTCCAGCTTGACAGATACGGATCAAATCCGTAACTCATCATGGATACGCTGTCTGTCTTGCCTTTAAGCACCGGCACTTTCGCCACCATGGCCTGCGTCTCTGTCATCTGATATTTTCCACCGTGCGGCATGAACACGGAACCCGCTCCGATAGAGCCGTCGAACATCTCTACAAGCCCCTTCTGCGAGCATACGTTCAGATCACCTAAAGTACTAAGCCACGCCTCTTTTACGTCACCGATCTCTTTACGTTCGAATAAACTTTCCCCGCGCTTCGGCATCTCCACCTCAACAGACGTCTCCTGATGGGCGCCGTTGGTATCGAGGAACGCGCGGGATAGATTCACTATCTCCTTCCCCCTCCATACAAGTACCAGCCTCGGCTCTTCTGTCACTACCGCGACCTCTGTGGCCTCGAGATTCTCTTCCTTTGCATAGGACATAAATTCTGTCACATCTTTCGGATCAACTACCACAGCCATACGCTCCTGTGACTCAGAGATCGCGATCTCCGTGCCGTCAAGCCCCGCGTATTTCTTCGGTACCTTGTCAAGCTCAACTCTTAATCCGTCCGCCAGTTCGCCAATGGCAACGGATACCCCTCCGGCGCCAAAATCGTTACATTTCTTTATCAGCCTGCTCACTTCTTCCCGGCGAAACAATCTTTGAATCTTACGCTCTGTGGGCGGATTGCCCTTCTGCACTTCCGCGCCGCATGTCTCGATGGACTCCTCTGTGTGAACCTTGGAAGATCCTGTTGCACCGCCGCAGCCATCGCGCCCTGTGCGCCCTCCAAGGAGGATTATAATATCCCCCGGATCTGACGTCTCCCTGATCACAGCGCGCCTCGGAGCTGCGCCAAGCACCGCGCCGATCTCCATACGCTTTGCCACATAATCCGGATGATAAATCTCCTTTACAAGGCCTGTCGCAAGACCGATCTGATTTCCGTATGAACTGTATCCATGAGCAGCCTCTCTGACAAGTTTCTTCTGAGGAAGCTTCCCTTTGAGCGTATCCTTCACGGACACAGTCGGATCTGCCGCTCCAGTTACACGCATCGCCTGATATACATAGGTACGTCCCGAAAGCGGATCGCGGATCGCGCCTCCCAGACAGGTTGCTGCGCCTCCAAAAGGCTCGATCTCGGTCGGATGGTTATGGGTCTCATTCTTAAAGTTGATGAGCCACTCTTCCTCCACGCCGTCCACCTTAATTGGCACAACAATACTGCACGCATTGATCTCATCGGACTGCTCCTGATCTTCAAGCTTCCCTTCCCTTTTCAGCCTCCGCATGGCCATGAGGGCAAGATCCATCAGACAGACAAACTTGTCCTCCCTTCCGGCAAAAATCTCGCTGTGATCTTTCAAATATTGCTTATAAGTATCCTCGATAGGTTTCCGATAGTAGCCATCGTCGAATACCACATCCGTAAGTTCTGTGGAAAACGTTGTGTGCCGGCAATGATCAGACCAGTATGTATCAAGAACCCGGATCTCTGTCATAGACGGATCCCTGTGTTCCTCTCCTTTATAATAATTCTGGATGTGAAGGAAATCTTTAAACGTCATGGCAAGCCCAAGAGATCCGTATAGTTCTTTTAGCTCTTCCTTGGGCATATCGCAGAACCCGTCAAATATTTTAATTTCTTCCGGCTCATCAAATACCGTTTCTGCCTGCGCCTCTCTGGAGTCCACAGGGTTAATACAATGGCTGCGGATGGCAGAGAGTTCCTCGTCAGAAATGTCTCCCTCTATCACATATGTAGTCGCCGTGCGGATCACTGGCGTCTCATCTTCTTTGATGAAACGGATGCACTGCTCTGCGGAATCTGCCCTCTGATCAAACTGTCCCGGAAGATATTCCACAGAAAAACTCCGGTCCTGTTCCTTCATCACGAACTCTTCTTTATACAAAATATCTACCGGCGGTTCGGCAAACACACCGCTGCATGCCTTTTCGAACGTCTCGTCGGAAATACCTTCCACGTCATAGCGGATCAACACACGCACACCCGTCACAGCCTGAATTCCGAGATAGTGCCGGATCTCATGGCGCAGCTCCTTTGACCCCACGGCAAATTCCGGTCTTTTCTCTACAAAAACTCGTCTTACATTGCTCATATACCGTCTCCTTTACATTCTATACATGTATCATGATGAAACTATCTGCCCGTATCGTATCACAGTTCTCTTCATTAGTACAATTAATATAATTAAAGGCTTGTGATAAGCATTGCTAATCACATTTCTTTTTCTTCATTTTTGAAATCACAACCGGCAAAATGCTTAACAAGAACAGCACCGCCAGCATTCCTACAAATATCCCCCCGATTCTCATGACAAAATCATAGAAGAGCCCTTCCGGAAGCATACGGATCATGTAGTCCTTAGCCGGATCAAAGATCCACAAGTCATTATCAAAGAAAATGTGATGAAAACGCACAAAAACTGCGTTAAAGTCTACCAGAGACGCAATGCCTATCAGCGCCACAACCCCTACCGATATTCCCAGGGACACCCAGTAAGATTTGGAAAGAATCCTTTTGATATCTGCCCGGGACACAAGCAAGAAAACTATGCACAATATCCCCACCGCACACGCGCCAGTCCGGATGTTTAGCCCTCCGATAAAAAGATCCTGCACTTCCCCCATATGGAAGCGGTCCTGTTCATTGAAAAAGTCCTGATATTCTCCCTCCACCATTGTCATCACGGATAACGTCTCTCTTTTCCCTCGCAGATACGCCATCATCTCCCTCGTCACATACATTGTATCTTCCATTGTCATATCCAGTTCCGTGAGGACGCCGTACTTTTCATACTCTTCCTCATAAAAACCAAAATCCGAATACATACCAATCTCAAAACTTGAGATTAGAGCCGCTGTTATGACCGAAAACGCGAAGATAATTCCCGCTGCCCACTGTATTTTTTTCATAATTCCCATTGATGTTCCTCTTCCCATATTGTGTTTCTATTTGATATAGCTTATAATACAATCAGTATTTATTAGGAGGTCTTATAGTGATAGATATCAATTATGAGTTATACAAAGTATTCTACCATGTAGCTTCAACCTTGAATTTTTCTGAGGCGTCCAAACAGCTTTTTATCTCCCAGTCCGCAGTCAGCCAATCCATTAAAACACTGGAGCGGAAACTAGATCAGACGCTCTTTATACGAAACACCAAAAGAGTCCGCCTGACTCCTGAAGGAGAGATCCTCATACGCCACATCGAGCCTGCCATGAACCTTATACAGAAAGGGGAAGCACAGCTTCTAGACGCGACTTCCACGGGAGGACAGATTCGGATCGGAGCCAGCGACACAATCTGCCGCTACTTCCTCGTCCCTTATCTGGAACGTTTTCACAGGGCTTTCCCCGGGGCGCACATCAAAGTTGTCAATCAGACTTCGATGAAATGTACCCAGCTTCTTCAGAACGGGCTTGTGGATCTGATCGTAGTGAACTACCCAAACAGCTATCTTGGAACCTCATCGTCCACGCTGAGGATCAAAAAATTCTACGATGTCTTTATCGCCGGAGAGCCTTTTATTGACCTTAAGAATGAAACCCTTTCCTTTTCACAGCTTTTGCACTATCCAATCCTGATGCTTGATAAAAACAGCACCACAAACGAATTCCTTCATCAGGTGTTCCAACAGCATCAGCTGGATCTCGTTCCTGAGATCGAGCTGACAAGCAACGATCTGCTGATTGATCTTGCTAGGATCGGGCTTGGTATTGCTTTTGTGCCGGATTACTGTATTCCCGATGCCACGAAAGATCTCTTTGTCCTAAAGACGAAAGAAAAACTTCCACAACGCGAACTTGCCATTGCCTACAACGAACACCTTCCCCTCTCTCGTGCTGCCATGGAATTTCTCAGTTATTTTCAGGAGAACCCGTCCTAATCTCCGTTTTCAGGCGGTCTGTTCCAGAATTCTCTCATACAGGCAGTGAGGGTATCTTTGCTGCATGTCCGGCACCCATCCCATTCTCTCGGGAAGATCTCCCGGTACTGCCTCCGAGAGAACCGGTCGTCCAGAAGAAGAATCACTCCCCTGTCCGTCTCTGTACGGATCACCCGCCCGGCAGACTGCAGCACTTTGTTCATCCCAGGATAGAGGTAAGCGTAGTCAAATCCTCTCATTCCCATCCTATCAAAATAGTTTTTCACAATCTCTCTGTCATTGCACACCTGAGGCAATCCTGTTCCCACAATCACCGCTCCGATCAGCCTGTCGTCGGTCAGATCAATTCCTTCAGAAAATATCCCGCCCATCACGCAGAAACCGACCAGACTGTTTTCCCTATCTTCTTCAAACATTTTGAGAAACGCTTCTCTCTCTGCCTCCCGCATGCTTTGAGACTGGATCACAGAATCTATCTTTCCGGCAAAGGAAAGGAAATACCCGTATACCTCCTCCATCACTTTATAGGAAGGGAAGAACGCCATATAGTTCCCCTTTCTCCCTTCCGCCGCCGTAACGATATACTGCGCGATACGCTCGTACATATCCGCGCCGCGCATAGTGTATCGCGTACTCACATCCCTGCCCATAAGCAGGAGGCGGTTCTTCGCAGGGAAAGGCGTCTTTGCATAAATCGCGTAATCATCTTTCTCCACTGAGAGCAATTCTTTATAATAATGAATCGGAAGAAGGGTTGCCGAGAAAAATACAGTTCCCGCCCCGTATTCCAGATAGGACTGCAGGTTCTGCGCTGGGTTTACACAGAAAAGGCGCACCTTAAACCGGCCGTCAGCCTCCAGCTCACTGTATACTACATAGTTCTCGTCCATAATATCATGGATGCTGACAAAAGACCTCACATGGAAATACAAATCCAGCACCTGATCCCTCTTCTCCTCCTCCATGGGTTCCTCAAGAAATCTCTCTATCTCTGTCAGAAGGTTCATCAGCTTGAGCGCAATATGGGAGACGCTGTCTAATACCACGTAGTCCTCACACTCCCGCTTCAATGCTAGAAACAGACGATTCACTTCCTCTAATTTTTTCGCCAAAGGAGGAGAATCCGCCCTTATAAGCCGCCTGATCTCCAGAAGATCCTCCTTGTAAAGCTGGGCGCTGTACATCTCCCGTCCCCGCTCCACCAGATTATGGGCCTCGTCGATGAGAAAAATGTAATTTCCGTTCCCGCCCTCTGTGAAGAACCTTTTCAGATGAGCAGCCGGGTCAAACGCGTAATTGTAATCGCAGATGACCGCGTCCGTCCATGTAGAGATATCCAGAGACAGTTCAAAAGGGCACACTCTGTATTTCTGTGCCTGCTCTTCAATTGACTTCCTGTCGATCTCATTTTTTCCTGTGAGCATATCAAACACCGCATCATTGACACGGTCAAAATGTCCTTTTGCATACGGGCACGCGTCCGGGTTACAGACAGTCTCCTCACAGAAGCATATCTTATCTTTTGCCGTCAGAGTGATGACCTTCATGCGAAGCCCTTGATCCCGAAGGGTTCGGAACGCATTCTCCGCCACAGTCCGGGTGATGGTTTTCGCAGTCAGATAGAATATTTTTTCTCCAAGGCCTTCCCCCACAGCTTTGACTGCAGGAAATACAGTAGACATCGTTTTCCCCACCCCTGTAGGGGCCTGTATGAAAAGTTTCTTTTTGCGCAAGATCGTCCGATAGACTGCCGCCACCACATCCCGCTGCCCTTCACGGTAAGGGAAAGGAAATTCAATCTGGCGGATAGACGCATCTCTCTCCCCCTTCCACTCAATCTGGAATCTTGCCCATTTCTCATAGCTCCCGGCCAGATGGCAGAACCACTCTTTTAGTTCTCCTCTCCCGTACACAAAATGAAAACGCCGGATCTCCTCTGTGTCCAGATGACAGTAAGTCATCTGAACGCCGATCTGATCAAGGTCATGCTGTTCTGCATAGATATACGCATAGCACTTTGCCTGCGCCAGATGAACATTCACCGGCTGCTCAATATAGGAGAGGTCCTTCAGCACACCCTTGATCTCATCTATAATTACACGGGGACCATTTTCATCTGCTCCCGGTTCTTCTTTTATGATAATTCCGTCCGCCCGTCCTTCCACCTGGATATAGAAATCTCCGCAGTCAGACAGGGTCTTAAGCCCTACCTCTGCATGGTACTCCGGCCCCATGCGCCGCTGGATCTTACGGTGCAGACGCCCTCCCATGAGCATGGTGTCCTTATCCATGCCCCCTGACCGCCGGTTATCTATGTCGCCTTCACGCAGGATGAACTCCACCAGATTCCTAACGGAAATCCGGACAATATTTTTTTCTTCTTCCAACAACTGTATGCTTCCGCCTTTTACCTAATGATGCTTCTATCATAATCTGATTTCCGGCTTTATGCAAGTCTGTGTCATTTCTGTCATATGGGGCCTGTAACGCAAGGGGAGATGGTTCTGCTGGCATCTTGGATTCTCTCGTTCTTTAATGGAGATGGATTCAAAAAAACCTCTCCAGAGCCGTTCATATTCCCGCTCCTTGTCCGACACCTTTCCCGCCGCTTCATGATCCAGCGTCTCCCCCCACACAAGACCCCACTCCTCCCTTGCTCTATGGACAAGAAACACTTGATGTGTCCTGTCATAAATCATCCAGTTTTCAAGAGGAAAACGATCAGCAAAGTGATCGGCAACACAGGTCAGAACCTGAGCTTTTGGTGTGATTTCTGAAAATAGAATCCCATTCTCCAGCTCCCGGAAGCGGATGAACTCTTCATACATATGAGCCTCATTGGACACGCTCCTGCTAAGAGCGAACACCTTCGCCACATCTGGGTGGCTGAGATGATCCATGATCTTATGACTGTCCCTGATGTCCCGTGAAGCCTGCATAGTCTTAAATACCGCCGTCCCCTTTTCCCCATCATCCGCAAGCAAAGCATGATAGATGTCCCAGTAGGTGTTATATCCCATGTGACGCTTGATCATTCTCTCCAGGCGCAGCGCCTTCTGCTCGCACTCAGCCACGGTCCGGTACTCGCAGAAGAGTTGCTGCTGTGTCTTTCCCCTGATCTCGATTCCCGCGTCGTTATCCCTGTTCTCTTTCCACGCGTCATGGAGAGCAGAACAAAGACCGGTTACGGTATCCGTGCAAATATAGATCTGTCTCACGCCGCGCTCCTCCTTTTCCTTAAAACACAACCGTGCCGCTGCCGAAATTAACGTCGTCAAAGAGCGATATCTGCCGGTATGTCATCCCGTCCACTCCTTCCGGCAGCCTTTCCTTTGTGTTCAGAAGATTTCTTGTAATATAGTCCTCATCCAGCCTGACCGGATACATCGTCTTGCCCTCGCAGGTGATGAAATACAGCGCCCTCTTTAACACGACTCCCATCTTCTTAAGATCCTCAAACCGAAGAGTGCCCATCCGGCGTGCTTTCACGATCCGCCCCGCAGATTTGTATCCGATCCCCGGCACCCGCAAAAGAGTGCGGTAATCAGCCCTGTTGATCTCTACTGGAAAAACATCCAGATGTTTCAGCGCCCAGCAGCACTTCGGGTCGAGAAGCACATTAAAATTCGGATTTTCTTCATCCAGCAGTTCATCCGCCTCAAAGTGGTAGAACCTAAGAAGCCAGTCCGCCTGATAGAGACGGTGCTCCCGCAGAAGGGGCGGTCCCTGATCGCGGATGGACGGCAGCGCCTTATCCTCATTGACCGGCACAAAGGCAGAGAAAAACACCCGTTTCAGGCCAAATTTCTTATACAGTGATTCCGTCACGTGAAGAATCTGGTAATCTGTCTCCGGCGTAGCCCCGACGATCATCTGCGTGCTCTGGCCCGCAGGGACAAACCGGGGAACATTCCGGTACAGTGTGATCTCCTGCCTGTTCTCCTTTGACTTCTCCTGCACGAACCGCATGGGGGTCAGGATATTTTTCCGTGATTTGTGAGGAGCTAACAGGCGCAGGCTCTCCGCTGTGGGAAGCTCCATATTCACGCTCATCCTGTCCGCAAGATACCCTGTCATCTGTATCAGGCGCTGATCCGCTCCCGGTATGGCTTTCACGTGGATATACCCCTGAAAATTGCGCTCGCGGCGCAGCTTGTACAAAGTGGCGTAAATCAGTTCCATGGTGTAATCCGGGCTTTTGAGTATACCAGAGCTCAAAAACAGCCCCTCAATATAATTTCTCCGGTAAAACTCCATCGTTAGGTCACACACTTCATCCGGGGTAAAAGACGCTCTCACCACATCGTTGGAAGACCGGTTGATGCAGTATTTGCAGTCATAGATACACTCATTTGTAAACAATATTTTGAGCAGGGAAATACATCTGCCATCCGCTGAGGAGCTGTGGCAGATACCCGCCTTCCTGCAGTTGCCTATGCCTGTACCGTCATTT
>HHCFR02800__coassemble_1358_pt1 | contig 23114 bp, 18 predicted proteins | sample HHCFR02800__metabat2_high_PE_060 | metagenome-assembled genome bin HHCFR02800 | reverse complement strand
AAATCAGGGAGGAAAATTAGTCATGGATATCAACAGCTTGGGAGTAGCAATGGCATTACTGGGCGCGGCGTCGGCGGCGCTTCTGGCGGGCATCGGCTCCGCGATCGGCGTAGGTATGGCGGGCGAGGCCGCCGCGGGCGTCGTCACGGAGGATCCGGGCAAATTCGGCAAGGTGCTGGTGCTCCAGCTTCTGCCGGGCACGCAGGGCATTTACGGGCTTCTGATCGCGTTCATCACGCTGTCGAATATTGGTATCCTCGGCGGCAGCTCGGACGTATCGTTCGCACAGGGCTTGATGTACTTCTTCGCGTGCCTGCCGATGGGCCTGGTGGGCCTGTGGTCGGCGCGCCGTCAGGCGATGGCGTCGGTGGCGAGCATCGGTATCGTGGCAAAGCGGCCGGATCAGTTCGGTAAAGCGATGATTTTCCCGGCGATGGTTGAGACGTACGCGGTGCTGGCGCTGCTGGTATCGCTGCTGGCGGTTTCCAATATCGGCCGGATCGCGATCTGAACGGAGGCGCGCTATGGCGGGATTGGAAAACATATTGGGCCAAATCCGCGCGGACGCGCAGTCCACGGCGGAGCAGGCGGCCGCGCAGGCGCAGAAGCAGGCGGATGAGCTGATGGAGCAGGCCCGGGCTGAGGCGCGGGAAAAAAGCGCGCGGGAGGCCGAACGCACCGAAGCGATGGTGCGCGACGCCGGGGAGCGTGCGAAGTCCGCGGCGGATCTGGAGCGGCGCAGGCGGCTCCTGTCAGAGAAGCAGTCGCTGATCTCCGGGATCCTCGATCAGGCGCTGGAGACGCTTGGACAGCTCCCGGATGCGGAATACCTGGAAGCAATCCGCAAACTGGCGGAACAGCCATGCATCATCTTAGGCCGCTGTGCCTCCAACATTTTAAAGAACCGCATGAATGTACTGAACATTTTTGTCTGCGCGGATAAAGAGGACCGTATTCAGAGAATCATGGGGAAATATGGCTTGACTTACGATGAAGCAAAGGAAAAGGTGGAGACAAACGATGAGGAGCGCGCCTCCTACTATTATGACCATACCGGAAAGACATGGGGAGATGTAAATGATTACCATATGATCCTCGATACTTCTGAGCTGGGAGTGGAAAACTGTGCGGATATCCTGATGCACTACTTCGAGAAATGCGAGTATATCTAACAAGTTCCGATGACATTTTCTCAGAAAAAATATTTTTTGAAAAATATAACGACGGCAAGAAGAAATCTTTGCCGTCGTTATTTATACTATTCAGCCGCCGTACCATCGTCCGCTGCGCTGCCATCTTCCGTACTATCTGTACTCCCATCCTCAGATGTGATGACCGTTACGCCGTAGTTCTCAAAATCGACCTTTTTCCATACCTTCTCGTCAACTTTGATCTCTGTATCTTCACGCCACTGCTCCAGAAGTGAATCATATTGATCTTGTCTTCTCTCCTCAATAATATTCTCTTTCTCAGCGTCCGTCGCCTCTCTGTCGAAAAGGCTTGTCAGCTTCGCCACATAGAGTCCGTTCTCCGTCTCTGTCACATCCGTCACATCGCCCTCGTTTTCCAGAGCGTCCGCAGCAGCGACCAGCGCGGTATCCGGCGTTGTGCTCTCTGCGTCAAACGTCGCAGTCTGAACTTCTACTCCGGCATCGGCGGCGGCAGTCTCCGCGTCTGTTCCTGCTCTCACCGCATCGCAGAACGCCTGCGCCGTTTCCTTTAAGCTCTCCTTTTCTTCATCTGTCAGCTCTATGGAGTTTCCTTCTTCATCCGTTGTCTGGTAGGAAAAAAACACGTACTGCATCGCCTTCTGCGCAGCCTCTTCATCAGATACATTCTCATCGACTCCCTCTCTCATCTTTTCCGTCATTTTCTGGGAGATCGTCATAAGTTCCAGATATTTCTGGACGTCTTTCCTGTAACCTGAGACGATTTCTTTCGCCTGGTCTGTATTGTCCTCATCAAACTGCTTTACCGCCTCTTCAATAGCCTTCTGCTCATCCTCGGACAAGGACACTTCGTACTCCTCCGCATGCTGGGACATCAGATACAGGTTCTCAAGAGCTTCCATAAGAGTTTCCTTTGTGGAATCCTCGTATGTTTTATCCTCTTCTGCTTCCTGTGTCCACATAGCCTCTGCCGTAGTTCCCATCATGCCCGCATAATATGTCTCATACTGTCCCTGTGTCAGCCTCGCATAAAAATTCGCAACGCCCAGTGTAATCTCTTCGTCTCCCACTGTCGCCACTACCGCCTCTGTATCGATTGAACCGCTGCATCCTGTGACGGACGCCGCAGCAAATAAGCCTGCTGCCGTAAGAACCGCCGCTTTCTTCCCAATTCGTATCATAATAGCCTCCTCATTTTTCGCCGTCTGCCGCCTGTCATGCTGTTTTCTTTCGCGCACCCGGCGCCGGGTCTGCTGTAATACCCGCATACATTGTAACATTATAGCGTGTTTTCAAAGAAGGAACAAGTAGGAAACATGAAAATCCACTAAAATTTCACCAAAAATCCCCCCTGCCGTCTACATGTTACATATGTGTACTCACTGTTCTGCCGTCTTTAACTTTCGGATATCTTCCAGCACTTTTCTCACCGTATCAAGCACGCTCTCTCCCGTCTCTTTGCCGCTCCTTCCCAGTTTCCGGTATAGGAAATACGGCGTCTCTTCCGCCTTGAAGGACAGTGTATTCTGATAAGAGGCAAGCAGCGCCGGAATCTTCTGCACATCGATCTTCGCTCTCTCGTACATGGTGAATTTGAAGGTCTCCCCCTTTTGCTCTACCGCCGTTACATATGCCTCATGCGCCAAGGCTTTCAAAGCGGCAATATGAAGAAGCTGCTGCACCTTTTTCGGAATATCCCCAAAGCGGTCGATCAGCTCTTCCGTCATATCATCCATTTCCTCTTCCGTTTCAATAGCGGCAATCCGCTTGTAGATATCCAATTTCTGATATTCGTTTCTGATGTAGGATTCCGGGATATACGCGTCTATATTCAGGTCAACCGATGTATTGAATACCTCTTGCTCTCCGCCGCCTTTTAACTGCATGACCGCTTCGTTTAACATCTTACAGTACAGATCATATCCGACAGCTTCCATGTGCCCGCTCTGAGCCTCTCCCAGCAGGTTCCCCGCTCCCCGTATCTCCAGATCCCTCATGGCGATCTTGATGCCGGATCCAAGATCGGTAAATTCACGGATCGCCGCAAGCCGTTTCTCCGCCACTTCCTTCAGAAGCTTATCTCTCCGATAGAGCAGGAACGCATATGCCATCCGGTTTGACCTCCCTACGCGCCCTCTAAGCTGATAGAGCTGAGACAGTCCGAACCGGTCTGCATCCTGAATGATCATCGTGTTTGCGTTGGAGATGTCAAGCCCGGTCTCGATAATCGTGGTGGATACAAGTACATCGATATCCCCGTTAATGAAGTCATACATAATATCCTCCAACTCACGTTCCCGCATCTGCCCGTGGGCGAAAGATACATTTGCCTCTGGTACAAGACGGCCGATCCGTCCTGCCACATCAGCGATATCTGTGACCCTGTTATAGACATAATACACCTGACCGCCTCTGGAGAGTTCTCTTGTGATCGCTTCCCGCACCATCTCGTCATTATATTCCATCACATACGTCTGAATCGGAAGACGGTCCTGAGGCGCTTCCTCAAGTACGCTCATATCCCTGATCCCAATCAGGCTCATATGAAGGGTGCGCGGAATCGGAGTCGCAGTCAGCGTAAGCACATCGACATTTTCCCGAAGTTTCTTGATCCTCTCCTTGTGTGTCACGCCGAACCGCTGTTCTTCGTCAATGATCAAAAGCCCCAGATCTTTATATCCCACGTCCTTGGATAGGACGCGGTGGGTTCCGATCACAATATCCACCATTCCCTTTTTCAGATCCTCCACCGTCTTTTTCTGCTGATATGACGTGCGAAAACGGCACAGAAGATCGATCCGCACCGGGAAATCCTTCAGCCGCTGTACGAAGGTATTGTAATGTTGCTGTGCAAGAATCGTAGTTGGAACGAGGTAGACCACCTGTTTTCCTTCCTGAACCGCCTTGAACGCAGCGCGGATGGCGATCTCCGTCTTCCCGTACCCCACGTCCCCGCAGATAAGCCGGTCCATGATCTTTGTGCTCTCCATATCCCGTTTCGTGTCTTCGATGGCCTGAATCTGATCCTCTGTCTCTTCAAAAGGAAACATCTCTTCAAATTCTCTCTGCCACACCGTGTCCGGTCCGTACACGAATCCTTCTGCTCTCTGCCTCGCGGCGTACAACTCCACCAGATCCGCGGCAACTGTCTGGACGGCTTTCTTTACCTGACTTTTCGTCTTTCCCCACTGGATAGTTCCCAGCTTGTTGATCCTCGGTTTTTTTGCGTCCGAACCCGCGTATTTCTGAATCAGGTCCATCTGAGCCACAGGGATGTACAGGACGCCGCCCTCTGCGTAGGAAATCTTCATATAGTCCTTGACGACCTTATCCACCTCAATCTTTTCGATTCCCTGATAGATGCCGATCCCATGATTTTCATGCACCACATAATCATTCGGCTTAAGCTCTGCAAAATCACGAATCTTCTGCCCCTCATATTTCTTTCTGTGCTTTTTCTTCTTTCTTCGCCCAAAGATATCGGTCTCCGAGATCACCATAAACTTTAGCATAGGGTACTCATATCCCTCCGCCACATATCCGCAGGATACCATGATCTCCCCCGGATTTACCGTGCGCTCCATGTCCTCGCTGTAAAAACTGCTCAGATCGTAGTCTCTTAAATCCTCCGCGAGACGCTTTGCCCTTGTCCTTGACGCAGACAGAAGGACGACGCGGTATTTCTCCCGTTTCAGCCTCTTTAGGTCGCGGGTCAGAAGTTCAAAACTGTTGTTGTAAGGATTCACTCCCCTTGCCTGGATGCTGTACGTTTTGCGCAGGCGGAACAGCCCGCACTTTGACTCCAGCGTGGTTACCGCAATCCCGCTGTACTGATTCATCTTTCCGATAATATCTTTCGTCGCAAACACTGTAAGACTTATGTCCTCTTCCCTGTCCATCCCCGCCTCAATTCTGCTCTCCCGGCTGTGGAAATACTCAGCTTCCACCTCCTCCGCCATCTCCTGAAGCCGCTGAGGTTCATCCAGAAGAAGAAGGCTTTTCTCTTTGGGGAAATATTCCAGAAACGACACCGTATCCATCTCTCTTTTCCAGTTTTCCGACGCCGGATATATGGTGACTGTCTCCAGATTCTCAACCGATCTCTGACTCTCCACGTCAAAACTGCGGAGCGAATCGATCTCATCGCCCCACAGTTCAATGCGGACAGGGAGTTCTTCCGTAAGTGGGAATACATCCAATATGCCACCGCGCACAGCAAACTGTCCGGGACCTTCGATCTGGCTCTCCCTCTCATATCCAAGGGCGCTAAGGCGCGCCTCAAACTCTGTCAAATTGATCTCGTCTCCCCCGGAAAGGGATATCCTCTCCCTCCGGATCTCTTCAGGGTGGGGAAGCCCGTCCAGAAAAGCGTCCATCGTAGTTATCACTGTCACCGGACTTTCGGCCTCTTTCTCAATCAGAGCGCGCAGAACCTCCATGCGGCGGTTCGTAAGCACCTTTCCCTTAATATCCGCATAGTAAAAGAGGAGGTCCCTCGCGGGGTAAAGATAGACCTCGTCCGTAAAGATGCGGTACTCTTCATATACCTTTTTTGCTTTCTCCTCACTGGAAAAAGCGATGACTCTGTATTCACAGCCATCGCTCAACGCATACATCAGATGGGTTTTCTGGGAATTTGTACATCCCGCCACCTGTATGATGATCCGCAAGTTCCAAAAGCGGTGCAAGTAAAGCCTGCATCTGCCCTCCATTCCCTCCTTTGATTCCTTTGGGTGACAGTCTATTCCCCTTCTTTTTTCTTTCTATTAAATTCGTTCATCGCTTCGCTCATTTCGCCGGATATGATCATCTCCGCCGCGCGGACCGCGTGGTCATATCCCTCATCCATAAGTTCTCTCTCAGCCTTGGAGAAATGCCCCAGCACATAATCAGCCAGATCATATCCTTTGGGCTTCTCACCCACGCCCACCTTGATGCGGGGGAAGACTTGCGTACCCAGATGGGCGATGATATTTTTCATCCCATTGTGCCCGCCTGCGCTTCCTCTTGCCCGAATGCGTATCTGTCCTACATCCAGACTGATATCGTCATAGATCACTAGCAGTTCCGTCTCCTCGTCTATCTTATAATAATCCACGAGGCTTAGGATGCTCTCCCCGCTTAAGTTCATGTAAGTCTGAGGCTTCGCGAGTATCACCTTCTGTCCATTGATGATCCCCTTTCCGATATATGCCCTGTGTTTCCTTCCATCTATAGATATATTGTATTTATCCGCAATCCGGTCTATTACATCGAAGCCCGCGTTATGCCGCGTGCCTTCGTACTGTCTGTCAGGATTTCCAAGTCCGGCTATGATATACATTGTTTCCCTCTCTATCACCAGTTTTTTTCAATCGTCAGGACATTACAGTCCCCTTTCATGGCAGTCATCCCTGCCTAGATGATCGTAAGGATATCGATGAAGCCCGTCACCTCAAACACTTCCATAATCATCTCATTCACATGGCTGATCGTCATTTCCCCCTGATGGTTCATTACCTTCTGTGCGGAGAGCAGGACTCGCAGGCCTGCGGAAGACAGGTATTCAAGTTTTTCGAAGTCCATGTTTAGTTCCGTGATCCCGCTCAGGGACGACTTGAGCTCCGCGTCAAGCTGCGGCGCCGTCGTGGTGTCCAGACGTCCTTCCAGCGCGATGTTTAATGTTGATCCGCTCGTTTTCTTCTCGATGTTCATTGTCATGTTCTCCTTTTATTAAAATGTGATTGTCACTGTATTCGCACTTCCATCATAATCATAACTGTTTGTCTTCGTCTTTGCAAGGGCAAGCATCATACTCCTTGGCCAGTGTCAGGATATTCCGATTTTCCCGGTATTCGTATCCGATGCTGTCCATGAATTTTTTCACCATAAAGAACCCAAGACCGCCGATCTCCCGCTCCTTAGCCGAGAGGGTGATGTCGGGGTCGGGTTTTGCCGTGGGGTCGTAGGGACGCCCGTCGTCGGTAAAGACGAGCATGATCCTGCCGTCACGGACATCGCACTCGGCCTCCGCCTCGGAGGCTCCGCTGTAGCTAAGGATATTTGAAAACACCTCGTCCACCACGACGTTCATCTTTATGATAATCTTCGGCGGGATGCCCGCTTCCTCCAGCGTGCGCTCCACGAATCCGCTCACTTTCTCTATGCTGTCTTTGGTGGGCGTAAGCCGGATGGAATTTTTCGGCAGGAGCTTCAGATGGAGCATGGTAATATCATCGAACTGAGGCGCGTCGCCCACGAACCGATCCACATCCTCCCTGACTGCCCGGCAGATCTCCTCTGCACGGACATCCCCCAGAGTGTTCAGTGTGCCCAGCAGCCTGTCGTCTCCGTAGAGCTCATTATCTGTGTCGGTCGCCTCGGTCACACCATCCGTATACAGAAAGATCTCATCTCCCGGATAGAGTTTCAGTTCCCCGCTCTTGTACTGTGTCTCCTCCAAGCCCGCAAGGACAAAGCCCGGATGGGACTTGAAATACTCGAACCTGCCGCCCCCGCGGCGGACAATGGGAGGATTGTGCCCCGCATTGACAAACGTGACTGTATGCGTGGTAAAGCTTAAGATCCCCATCCAGCAGGTCACAAACATCTCCGCGTCGTTTTCCTCGCACAGAGCGCGGTTTGCCTTTGTCAAGATCTTGGCGGTGTCCGTCTCGTTATCTGCATAGCTCTTGATCAGCGTCTTTGCGTTCATCATGAACATCGCCGCCGTGATCCCTTTTCCCGAGACGTCCGCAATGAGGAATGCAAGGCGGTTCTCATCCAGAAGATAAAAATCATAAAAATCTCCTCCCACCTCTTTTGCCGTATCCATCATCGCGAATATATCAAAATCAGTGCGGTCCGGATAAGGCGGGAACACGCCGGGCAGGGTGGACGACTGGATGATCTTCGCCATCTCAAGTTCCTTATCGATCCGCGCCGCCGCCTCAGCGATATAACCTTTCAGCGTGACCACCGTGGAGTTGATGTCATCGGACAGGGAGACAAACTCCTCGTTGGTGCGCACGTTCACTGACACGTTAAGATTGCCTCCCGTGATCTCACTTAAGGAGCGATTGATCTTGTGGATGTTCTCCACCACCAGCTTCTTGATCAGGAAGTACACGAGGATAAAGAGCACCGCGAATATGATGATCTCCATGAACACTGTCACACAGACCGACAGGTCCCGCGAGAACATTACTTCGCTCACCGGCTCTACGGCGACAATATAATACCCCTCCGTCTCCGTGTAGATACAGTAGCTTTCCTCCCCGTAGACCGTGCTCTCGAACCGCTCATTTTCGGGCATGGCTGCCGTGTCGATCCAGATGCCCGTCGCGTCGAGGTTTTTCCCCTCATTGCCATGGGGGTCACTGACGATGGTCCAGTCCTCCGCGGCGATGATCATATAGCCGTTCTCTCCCACATGGCGGTTTCTTGTCACGCCAATAACCTGTGAGTCAATATCCTTGCGGAAGCGCTCCGCATTGTAGCCCACCTGAACAAATCCGCCGTCCGCAAGCGCTACCCCGGCATATTTCATGTAAGTGGCATCGTCCGCCGAGACACGCCGGTAATTCTGAACAAACGCTTCCTCTCCCTCTAAAAGCACAAGAAAATCCGCTGACTGCTGCCCGGAAGTCATATCGAACATATCGTACTTGGGATTCGTCGTGTATACAATGATCCCGTCCTCATCAATCACATTGATCTCGGAGAAATCATTTCCCGGCTTCGTGAGGAGTTCCTCCAGCAGACTGTTATCTACCGTCTCCGCGGCGTTGATATCCGCCGCGACACCCCGGGTCAGCTCCAGCAGGTTCTCGTCGGACGCATCCTCGATATCTGCTTTCACGTCCTCGATATTCAGCATTAGGAGCTGCTCACTGTTGCTGATAGAAAATCTTGTCTGGAGGATATAGGTAAAGACGCTTGTCATACAGAAAGCGACAAGCACGACAAGAAACAGCCACCTTGAAAATGACTGGGAAAGTTTTTTATGTTCCTTCGCCATACGCAGTTTTTCCTTTCCGAGCATAGACACCACCAGGGCGGACAGCATGACGGAAACCGCGCAGACAGACACCATGGGGACGGAACAGGTCTTCACATAGCCAAATGCCCTCTGCACGTCGTCCATATTCGTAAAGAATACACCAAGCATATGCAGGACACCCATCACGAGCCCGGCGGCAAAACCATAATGCCACGCCGTTTTTTTGTCATCGAACATCCACCGGCGCAGCGCCGCCCCGAGAAGCCCTGCCGCTGCCACGGATACAGCCTCCGCAAGCCTCGTGTATGTGTCCGCGCCCCAGAGTACGGCAAACCATCTCCCCACGCCCCCGATCACTCCTGCCAAGACTCCTGCTGGAGAGCCGAAGATCAGCCCTGCACAGAGGGGAGCGATATCCCCTATGCTCATGACATTCCCGTCTGCAGCAATGGTGAGCTTAGATGCGGAAACCGCCAGCGCTCCGAACACAAAGCCGTACAGAATCTGTTTTTTCCACTCGGCCGCCCCGCCAAACACCGTCCTCTTATGCAGCAGATAAAGGACTGCCGAAGCAAGAACCGGGCACAGGGCAGCAATTATAAGTCTCATATCAGTCACAGTTCCTTTCTCAAAAGTTCCATATCCAAAAGTCCCAGCTTCCGCGAGACAAGAGCCAGCTCCGACTGCAGGCAGGAAAGTCCGCAGGATGTCATGAAAAAGTCGAGGATCACGTTCGCCGCTATCGCCAGAGCGATCGCCTCTTCTGGAAGGCCAAGCTGCGCTAACAGTACCGTGTAACAGGGGATGTAACCTCCCGGCACAGGCACAGCCGCCACCGCCAGTATACCCGTGATAAGCACTGCCGTCACGGTCCATGGAAGCGTGACCGCCACCTTGTAGTTCTCCGCCAGTCCCAGCGCCATCATAAGAAATCCCATGGCGCCTCCTGTCTTAAATACCACCTGCCCCAGCGGCACACCGAATCCGGTGATCTTCGATGAGATCCCGAGACGTTTCTCACAGGTCTCTAAATTCGTGGACAGGGCAGCCGACGAGGAAGCGGTGGTCAGTCCGATCAGATAGGTGGGAAGGAGCTTTCTAAGCAGCAGCGGAAAGGATACTCGAAGCTTCACGGATGCCGCGAGCGCATAGAGGAGCGGCCATACGACACATACCGCCATACACAACAGGATTCCTTTTACAACGCCGCCGATGCCATCTAGTATGTCCGTGATGATCAAAGAGAACAGGCTGACGAACACGAAGAGGGGGATCCCCTTCCCGAAGATCTCCATCATAAACTGCACTACGCTGTTTGCCTGTTCCGTAAACTCCGTGACAGCGGACGCGCGCTCTCCCAGCATCAGGAGCACAAGCCCGATGCACACTCCCATAAAGATAAGCTGGAGGGTATTCCCGTCCAAAAGCGGAGAGATCATATTCTGAGGAATGACTTCCATCAGCATATTGTAGATTCCCAAGACGGCATTTCCGCCCTCCGCCTCCGTCCCGCTTCCGGGATGGAAGAACCAGACCGTGACGAGCGCGGTCACAGCCGTGACCACGTAGATCGCCCCAATAAATCTAAGAACGATGGTCCTGCCGATCTTCCCCAGCATACCTACGTCCCCGATATTGACGATCCCCCAGCACACGCTCAGGAAAACCATGGGGCCTGCCAGCGTCTGCAGGATTCCCATCATCGCCGTAAACAGCGGATCCACAAAAGCGCTGATACCCTCCCTCGCCTCCTGAGGAAGGGAGCGGCAGGCAAACCCTGCTACAACTGCCAGCGCTATGGCTAAAATAATTTGTGAGAGCGTTCCGAACCGGTTCTCCTTCGGCGGATACACGGACATTCGGTTCTCTCCGTCTTTGTAAGACGCCACCAGACAAAGCCCTGCCCGCGCCAGCAGGTTCGAGTACAACCATTCGCTCTCCTCCCCCTCCTCTGTGTTCACAGGGTCGATCCTGCGGCCCCGCGCGCAGAGATGAAGGTACGGTCTTCCCAGCCGCGTGCCGCACCGGAAAATGAAATCCGTGTCCCCGGGAAGATTTGAGTACCACATCATCAGGATTTCTTCCGCCGCCAGCCTCAGGCGCAGGATATCCCTCCTGTCCGCTCCCGTCTGCGCGAGCGTCTCCTCCATAAGCTCGGCGGCTCTGTCGATCCCCGCCGGGCTAAGTTTGATCTGTTCAGTCTTTTTCTTCAGTTTTTTCCCTCTTGTCATCATGTGCATATACTTCCTGTTTTTATTTTATCGATTCCCGCAAAATTACCCGCCTTACGAGCCCTGTGAACCAAGCCAGTCCACGAAATCCTCTGTGCTCAGCGTAAATTCGATCTCCCCTTTGCTTCCATCGAAGGTAAGAAATTCCGTCAGCCCGTAATCCGTACCGCCCTCACACCAGTCGTAAGTGTATCCGAGACGGGTCCACGGATATTCCCCATCAAAATAGGAGTTAATGATATTCTGATCGAACCACTCCTTGTACTCCGGGTCTGTCACCGCCTCATAGTCATTTATCATATCTGCCGTGACATCCGTCACATAAGCCGGACGGATCAGATACTCCGGCTCTATCCAGAAGGCGGTGAACTGGCTGTAGTCTCCGTCCGCGGGCACTCCCAGAAGCTGGGAGAACCGAAGCTTCCAGTCCTCAACGCCGGAACTGTTCGCTAAGAACCACTGCTGCATCTCGCCTAGAGAGGTTACCCAGATCTCCCCTTGCTCCGCGCTGATGGAATTTCCCGGTGAACAGTCCTCCTCGTAATCATTCCACGTGACGACCAGAACCCGTTCCCCCGCGTCGTCCCATATGACACGGTCATCCTCCTTTGTAAGCAAGACGAGAGCTTCAATCTCATCATTCTCACTGAACACTGCATCCTCCACCGCGGCGTCCCACAGTTCTTCTGTTGTCCGCGTCTCCTCCGTCACCTGCGTCTCTTCGCGGGCAGGAGTTTCATCCAACAGAGACTTTGATTTCCCCGCACCCCACGTGCCGCAGGAGGATAGTAGCGTCAGCACGCACAGTGGCAGAAGTGCCGTCCCTATATGCCTTTTTTTCTTATCATTCTTCTTACCACAAATGTTCCTCATTTCCGTTTTCCTTTCCGTCAGTAAGCCGCGGTAATAAAAGCCGCTTAATAGATAGATAATACAGGATAACACGCAAAAAAGCGGCTTTTCTGCGCGAGATGCCACTTTTCCTGCGTGAGACGCCGTTCTGATATTTTCCCCTGAACAAAGCGCCGGACAAAGCCCTGAACAGAATGTTAGAAAATATACTCCATATATGCTTTTTTAAGCTCCGGGTACGCCCGCCGGGAGACAGGAATACTCCTGCCGTTCTCCATCAGAAGCTCCGATTTCGTCAACCCGTTCACATACCCCATATTCACGATGTACGCCCTGTGAGGGAAGAAAAAGTCCGGATACTTCATCAGTTCTTCCTTAAGAGAGGACAGGGTCATTGACGTCTCTATCTCCGTTCCGTCCGAAAGGGTGCAGACACGGACATGGTTGAAACTCTCCACCTCAACAATCTCCCTGACATGTACCTTCCGTGTGCCGTATCTTGTCTTTAAGAAGAGTACCGGCTGATCCTTCGGTTCTAGCTTCCCGACACAGTATCCCATCTCACGGTCAAATTCCTCCTTTGTGACGGGTTTGACCAGATATCCAGATGCCCGCACCTCGAACGCCTCCACCGCATACTCCCTCGTCACGGTCAGGAACAGGATCTCCCCCGTTTCTCCTCTCCCGCGTATCTTGCGGGCAAGCTCGATACCGTCTATCTGCGGCATAAGGATATCGAGAAGATAGATGTCGTATCCCCCACGCTGTTCAATCGCCTTTAATACCTCCTCCCCGGAAGAAAACACTTCTGTCTCTCCCCGCAGCTTCGGATGTTCCTTCAAAAAAAGTGTGGCGTATTCCTGTAATTTTTTTCTCTCCATTCTCTTGTCGTCACAAATGCAGATCCGTATCAAAATATATGCCTCCTTGCACTTTCCGTTTTCTATCCGATCAGGGACGGCTGGTTTAAAATTCCCGCCAGCACGCCCGTGGGAATGACGAACTTTGGCATCCCCATATTCCCAGAAGCAACCTCATATTCATCAAACACGATGACCAGCTCATTGCTGTCATTGATGTAAAAGTTCTGGTCCCACGCGATGGACTTAAAACATTCGTCATCCGACCAGATGCCGCCGGGTATATAGTAATCCCCGGTCCCCGCGTCCACCTGCGCCTGCATCTGGCGCAGGACTTCCGCGCTAATAACCCCCATGTAATCGCTGCCTTCGGCGAATAAATCCCGCAGTTCCACCACTTCGCCGCTCTGCTTGTCCAGAACGAACCAACGGCAGTACTCTCCCGAACCACCGGCATTGATGGTGCCGACGAATCGGATTGCCATGAGCTTTTCGTCATCCCGCATCACGTCATAGGTCACGTCCATGCCCACATATCCATTGTACTTTCTGTTGGCATACCACTGGAATTTTTCCTTCATCTGCGCGACGTAGGCCTCCATGCGGTCGTTTAAATCCTCTACGCCCTCGGACAGATCCAATTCTTCCTGTTCTTTTTTTTCTTCCTGCTCTTCCGTCTCTGCCTGCTCCGTCTCCGGCACGGCAGCTGTCTCCGCTTCCTCCTCTTCTTCCTCCGGGGTTCCCGTCTCTAAAGATATCTTCCCGCTCTTTAACATATCAAGAAGCTTCTTGTCATCCTCTGTCAGAGGGGAAGCTTCCCCCGTCTTTGCTTCCGTCTCTTCATCAGGCACTGTCTCTACCTCGCTTACCTCAACCACAGGATACTCGGCGTTAAATGAGGTATCTCCCCACTGGTAGGATTCCCCACGGACATCCGCAAACCGCGCCACATCGCCCAGTCCGGGGATCTGCTCCATCGCCTCCGCTATGGAGGGCGCACAGTTGATGAGGAAAAACAGGGTAAGCAGCGAAAGTATCCCGCAGGTAATGCCCCGCTCCACGGCGAATCTCTTTGGCAGCGGCAGCACAGCATTTTCCTTCGCATTTTCTCCCTGAATGGTAGTATTCCCCTGTGCCGCTTCTGTGCTCTCCTGTGGCGCCTCCGCAACGCCGAACAGCACCGCACGGAAGCGGAACTCGCCGTTCTCACATTCACATTGGAAGAATCCTCTGTACTTATCTGCAATCCTTCTCACACTCTTCAGTCCGATCCCGTGCCCTTCTCTTTGGGGAACGTCGGGGAAACCTTCCCTGTCAAAATGTACTTCTCCCGCGCAGGGATTATCCACGGCTATTGCCAGCTTCTTATCCTCCTGAAACTCCGCCGACAGGCGTATATACCTGTCCTTCTCCAGAAACTCCGCGCAGGCGTTTACCGCGTTCTCGATAGTATTCGCCAGCAGAATACACAGGTCAGTCCTCTCAAACGGCAGCTCATCGGGAAGACAGATATTTTCCGTCACCTTGCACCCGGCTCTCTCCGCCTTTTGAAGGGAAGCTGAAAGCACGGCATTTACCGCGGGGTCTTTACAGTAAGTCCTGCCCGCGGTCTCTGCCAGACGCCCGCTTAAGTCTCCGATATAAGCGAGCAGTTCTCCATTGTCCCCCGCCTTTGCCATCTCTTCCATAGCAAGAAGGTGATGGCGCATATCATGCCGGTACTCACGCCCGGATTCGACCTTTTTACACATGTCTTCGTACTCCTGCCGCTGGAGTTCCATCTGCCCCGCGACTTCCTTCTCCGCCGCTTTTAGCTCCGCGATATCCGATGAAACCGCAAGGACGCGGATCAGCGCAAGGAACATCGAGAACGCACTCAGAAGAAGGGGCGCTAGATTCACAGTGTTAGTGGCGGAATTGGAAAAATAGGAGAACAAGAGGAATATCATCAGCACCGGGAAACAGAGCAACTGCCAGTTCGTCTGATTCTCCGACACGTAAGTCCGAAAAGCCTTCCTAAGGAAACGGAACACAAGGAATACGATCAGGGCTGCCGCGGCAGACATTGCAAAGAGCAACATCGTCTCCAGTCTCCAGCCCTTGAACGCGCTGCCTGCCCCCACCTCACTGACGAGGATCTTGCGCAGCAGATCCAAGATAAAATATACGGTAATGCCGACTGTCCACACCGCCATGGTCCGGTAAAACCCTGTCCCGGAAAGGATGTGCAGGCAGAGGATCGCCGGGAGATATGCCGTAAGCGGAAGGAGGGTGAGTACCCTTGTCGTATCCTGACCGGCAGCAAGAAGCATTGCCTGAATGCCCACGACTGCCGCCGCAAGTCCAAAAAGTACTGACAGGCTTATTTTCCACGAAAAGCGCGGCTTCGTCAATGCCGCACACACGATCAGGGAGGGCACAAAGACGATCCCCTCCAGCAAAAATTTTTCCACATCCGCTGCAAATACCATATCCTTTGCTCCTCTCACGGCTGTCATACCGTACCTCATCCTTCTTGTAACAGTTTGCCTTTTATTGACTTATTATATTTTCCGTATCCGAGATAATCAAGTTTTTCTGAATAATTTCCTTTTTTACTCATACACTTATAAAAAACGGACTGCCGCAAACACGTCAGCCCGGTTCTTTCGGGAGGTAACTCTATGGGTTCCAGAACTAAGATTGTCGTCCTGCACATGAAGGAAATCATCTACACCGCTATCTTTGCCGCCCTCGGCATCCTGCTGATCGTCCTTCTTGTCATCATGTTCCGTTCAGGTAAGGGAGACAGCGCATACGGCGCCGAAAAACAGTACACTCCGGGTATTTACACCTCGACCCTTACCTTAAACAACACAAATCTTGAAGTGGAGGTATCCGTGGACAGCTCCCGCATCAACGCCATTCGGTTCTCCAATCTGGATGAGACGGTGACCACCATGTTCCCCCTCATCCAGCCTGCCATAGAAGATATCGCAGAGCAGGTGTATGAGACCCAGTCGCTGGACGACATCACATTCTCAGACGACGCGCCCTACACCTCGCAGATCATACTGGACGCCATAAAAGAAGCCGTGGAAAAAGCCGCTGTCGATTAAGACTGCGGCTTTCTGTGTTATCCCTCAACTATCAGATAAGTACCGTCCGGAAGGGCAAACACCTCGGAGGCTTCCTCAAGCTCCTCCGGCGCCATGCCGTCCACGTCCACCCCCTCCTCCTCAAAATATTCCCGCACTTCCTTCAGGGAATCCACGACCACCGCCATGCAGTCCTCGAGAAACGCTTCCGCCTCCTCAAGATTCTCCGCCACGGGCTCGTCAAAGAGCTGCCCCTGATTCTTAAGAAACGTCTTTAAACATTCTTCGCTGTAACCGTTCATCTCACTTACTCCTCTCCTCTTATGATAGCCGTGATCTCCTCCGTCTTATCCACAAGCCGATTGGGAGACGCCGCCCTCAGCGCTTCCTTCGAGCGGAATCCCCACGACACAAGGACGGTATCCATCCCGGCTGCCTTTCCCGTCGCCGCGTCCACCTCGGAGTCCCCAATGTAAAGCGTCTCCTCAGGGCGCGCGCCGAACTGCCGCGCCATGGACAGGGCTGCCGTGGGATCGGGTTTTCTCGGGATTCCTTCCTTCTGCCCCTGCACGGCTTCAAAAACATCCTTGCCAAAGATTTCCGATACGACGTGTACTGCCTGAGCGTCAGGCTTGTTCGAGAGCACCCCCAGCTTCATCCCCCGCTCCTTCATCTGCGCGAGCATCTCAAGGATACCGGGATAAGGCTTCACCTGATAGGTACAGTTGGCGTCAAAGATCCTGCCATACGCTTCAAACGCCTCCTCAAACCGTGTGAGCTTTTCATCTCCTCCCGCCTTTAACGCCTCTTCGATCAGCACCTTCGCCCCGTTTCCCACAAACTGCCTGCACTGGTCTCGCGTAATCTGCGGCATGCCAATCTCTTTCATCGTCTCGTTTACGGAAAAGACAAGAGAACTGAGCGTGTCCGTCAGCGTCCCATCCAAGTCAAATATACATGCTCTGTATCCCATGTTTCCTCTTCCTCCATTTCGTCCGTATCCTGCCTGCGCCCCGTCTGTATCCCCGCAAGGGCTTCTCCGTACACAGACCTTATCACGACGGAGGAAAAATTTCAATCTCCGAGAAGATATTTTTTCATAACCTTCAGGGCGTTCTTCTCCAGACGGCTCACCTGAGCCTGCGAGATACCGATCTCATCCGCCACCTCCATCTGGGTCTTTCCCTCAAAAAAGCGCAGGCTGATGATATACCTCTCCCGCTCGTTCAAGCGCTCCATGGCCGCCTCCAAGGATAACTCCTCCACCCAGTTGTCCTCTTTGTTTTTCTTATCGCTTACCTGATCCATCACATACAGGGTGTCCCCGCCGTCACTGTACACCGGTTCGTGAAGGCTCACAGGCATCTGGATGGCATCCAGCGCATAGACCACATCCTCTTTGGCGATCCCAATCTCATCCGCGATCTCCTGCACGGTAGGCTCTTTCATATACTTGCGGATATATCCTTCCTTTGCATAGATCGCCTTGTAAGCGGTATCTCTTAAGGACCTGCTCACGCGCATGGGGCTGTTATCTCTTAAGTACCGCCTGATCTCCCCGATAATCATGGGTACCGCATAGGTAGAAAACTTCACTAATCTGGACGGATCAAAATGATCCACCGCCTTCATCAGTCCCACACAGCCGATCTGGAACAGATCATCTGCATTCTCACTGCTGCCCTCAAACCGCTTGATCACGCTTAAAACCAGCCTTAGATTTCCCTTGATATACTGTTCTCTTGCTTCCTCATCCCCGGCTTTGATCCGCTCGAACAGCTCCGCCTTCTCCTCTTCTTTTAAAAGCGGCAGCTTCGATGTGTTCACGCCGCAAAGCTCTACTTTGTTTACCATCATCGCAAGAATCCTCCTAAGCATTTGTCTAGTTAGAATGATTCTCACTCCGGCAAAAAGATATTCCGCAAGCAGGAAAATTTTATAAAGTTTTAGCCCTTGACAAATGGTATGTCAAGGATTTGCGAAAGCTGCGCCTCTCCCAGTCAATCCTCCCACTTATCCGCCAGATTGTTGATCTGGGATTCAAATTTCGCTTTGTCCTTGTTGGACAGTCCTTCCTTGCTGTAAATGATGTCAAGCAGGCGTTTCCCGGCGGCAACGAGACGGTCAAATGCTGTATCCGCCTTTCTCCGGGCCGGTTTTTTCGCTTTAACAGGGATACGGACACCCTCGTTAATGATCTCATTGGCGATCAGATCTGCCTCGCAGCATGGATAAGGCGCATATGCACTGTATCCAAACTTCTCTTCTACCGTGCGGGCAAATTCCTCTGTCACGGTATCCTCGCCGTGTACGACGAACACACGCTCCACCGGGGTACAGAATGCTCCGATCCACTTTAAGAGTCCGTTCATGTCCGCATGCCCGCTGACCCCATGCAGGCTTTCAATCCTCGCATGAACCTCAATGGGCTCTCCGAAAAGTTTCACGTTCTTCTCCCCCTCCAGAAGACGGCGCCCCAGCGTCCCGTTCGCCTGATATCCAACGAATAGAATCGTACATTCCGGCCGCCACAGATTATGCTTAAGATGATGGCGTATCCGGCCGGCGTCGCACATTCCAGAGGCAGAGATGATGACCTTCGGCTTCTCGATAAAGTTAATCATTTTGGAATCATCGCTCGTAGTGGAAGTGTGAAGTCCGGGGAATATAAGAGGATTCACACCTGCGTTTACCAAGGCCATGGCGTCCTCGTCAAAACAGTCTCTCATGTTCATGGTGAACACCTTGGTCGCCTCGATTGCCAGCGGACTGTCTAAATACACGTCAAAATCCTCGTATTCCGGAAGAAGATGCCTCTCTTTGATCTCGCGGATAAAATACAGCATCTCCTGCGTCCTTCCTACTGCAAAAGAGGGAATCACCACATTGCCGCCCTTGTCGAACGTCTCCTTGATGATCCTTGTAAACTCTCCCAGATAGTCCGGCTTCTCCGCGGTATGGACCCGGTTCCCGTATGTAGATTCCACGACCACATAATCCGCCGCCTCCGTGTATGTCGGATCTTTGATGATCGGCTGGTCCAGATTCCCCACGTCGCCGGAAAAGACGATCTTTTTCGTCACATTTCCCTCTGTGGCCCACACCTCGATGCTGGCGGAGCCGAGCAGATGTCCCACATCCGTGAAACGGATCTCAACGCCGTTGCAGATCCGTATGCGCTCCCCATACTGACATGGCACGAGCAGTTCAATGGCGTCCAGCGCATCCTGCATGGTGTACACTGGCTCATACTCCGGCTGTCCTGCTCTCTTGCCTTTCCGATTGCGCCACTCCGCCTCAAACTCCTGAATATGCGCGCTGTCACGGAGCATGATATTGCACAGATCCGCTGTGGCAAAGGTTGCAAAAATCTGTCCCTTGAACCCGTTCTTTGCCAGTTTCGGCAACATTCCCGAATGATCAATGTGAGCATGGGTGAGGAACACATAGTCCACATCCTTCTCAGGGATTGGCAGACCCGGATTCTCATACAGATCCGGCCCCTGCTCCATCCCGCAATCGATCAGGATATTCTTCCCCGCTGCCTGGAGAAAATGACAGCTCCCTGTAACCTCATGGGCTGCTCCAATAAAAGTAAGCTTCATAGTCTCACCAACCCTTTTCGCTTTTCTCTTATTGTACCATTCTTTTTCGCAAGGTGCAGTATTTTCTACCAGATTTTACATCGGATTTTTTCTGACACGCAGAGCGGGTTATTCGATACCGGTCACCTGATAATCCTGATCCTCGACCGCCTTTTTCAAAATATCGTCGCTTGCCTCCCCGCTGAGTGTAAGAATTGCAGTTCCCTCCTCATGGCTTACTTCCGCCTTTTCCACCTGCGGAAGAGCTTCCAGAGCCTTCTTTACCCTTGCCTCACAGTGCCCGCACATCATTCCTTCAATCTTCATTGTCTTCATCATTGTTATTTCCTCCTTTTTTTCTCTAATCTCTGTCTTGTGTACTGTTGTATGTCTCTTGTTTCTTTTCTTATCTTTGCTGCCATCGTACATCTTAAACCAATTCAGCCTCAGCGCATTGCTGACCACGCAGAAGCTGGACAAGCTCATCGCCGCCGCCCCGAACATAGGGCTTAGCTGCCATCCGAAGATAGGGATCCACACGCCCGCTGCCAGCGGGATACCGATCACATTGTAGAAAAACGCCCAGAACAGGTTCTCGTGAATGTTACGGAGCGTCGCCCTGCTTAAACGGATCGCCGCCGGCACATCGCTTAGCCGGCTCTTCATAAGCACTACATCCGCCGCGTCGATAGCGATGTCTGTCCCCGCCCCGATGGCGATTCCCATATCAGCCCTTGTAAGTGCCGGTGCATCATTGATGCCGTCGCCTACCATCGCTACTTTTCCTTTTTCTTTCAAGGAGCGTATAACGCTTTCCTTCCCATCGGGAAGCACACCTGCGATAACTTCATCCACACCCGCCTGTTTTCCAATTGCCCGGGCAGTGCGTTCATTATCCCCGGTGAGCATAACTACCCGGATTCCCATGTTCTGAAGTTCTTTCACCGCCTGGGGACTGTCTTCCTTGATCACATCCGCTACGGCGATAATACCAGCAAATTCTCCGTCCTTGCTGAAAAACAACGGGGTTTTCCCCTGCTCTGCCAGTCCTTCAGCTTTTTTCTTCACCTCATCTGAAATCGTAGCTTTTTCTCTAATAAATTTCAGATTTCCACCACAGAGCCATACCCCATTTAAAGTGCCTGCAAGGCCATTGCCTGGAACCGCACGGAAATCCTTCAGTTCTTCCCCGCCGTCTGCTATGTCCGGCTTTCTTTCCTCCGCCTTTAAAATGACGGCGCGGGCAAGAGGATGCTCGCTCTTCTTCTCAAGAACGTAAGCGAGAGATAGAAGTTCGTTCTCCGTCACTCCCTCTGCAGGAATCATATCCGTCACCTTCGGTTCCCCACTTGTGATCGTACCCGTCTTATCCAATGCAACGATCTGTGTCTTCCCTGTCTCTTCTAGTGATACGGCAGTCTTGAACATAATCCCGTTCTTTGCTCCCATGCCATTTCCCACCATGATCGCCACTGGAGTCGCAAGCCCCAGCGCGCACGGACAGCTGATTACAAGAACAGAAATCCCCCTTGCAAGAGCAAATCCGATGGTCTGCCCCGCTACCAGCCACACTGCAGTCGTCACAAGCGCGATTGCGATCACTGCTGGAACAAACACCCCGGATACCCGGTCCGCCACCTTTGCGATAGGCGCTTTCGTCGCCGCTGCGTCGCTGACCATCTGGATAATCTGAGACAAGGTGGTATCCTCTCCCACTCTTAACGCTTCACATTTCAGGAAACCAGACTGGTTCAATGTGGCCGCCGACACCGTATCCCCCGCCTTCTTATCCACTGGGATACTTTCTCCGGTTAGGGCGGATTCATTGACCGCGCTGTGTCCTTCTGTGACAATCCCGTCCACGGGAATATTTTCTCCGGGTCTTACAACAAAGATATCTCCTGCCCGTACCTGCTCAATGGAGACTGTCTCCTCCTTTCCGTTTCTTATAACTGTCGCTGTCTTGGGCGCCAGTTTCATCAGACTCTTCAAAGCATCTGTAGTACGTCCTTTAGACCGGGCTTCCAGCATCTTCCCTACCGTGATCAATGTCAGAATCATCGCCGCGGATTCAAAATACAGTTCATGCATGTATGTCATCACACCGGTCATATCTGTCCTTAACTGAGCATCTATCATGGCAAAAAGTGCGTAAACACTATATCCATAAGATGCTCCCGCCCCCAGCGCCACCAGCGTATCCATGTTTGGGGCGCGGTGAATCAGCCCCTTAACCCCGTTGATGAAAAACTTCTGGTTGATAACCATGACCGCTGTGGTGAGCAGTAGCTGAATCAGTGCCACTGCCACATGGTTGCCGTCTAAAGCCGGAGGCACAGGCCAGTTCCACATCATATGCCCCATTGAAAAATACATAAGCGGAATGAGAAAGCATAACGACGCAATCAGCCGTTTCTTCATCTGGGGCGTCTCCTTATCTGTAAGCGAATCTTCTGCCGCCGTCAGAGAAGATGCGCCCGCCGAAGAGCTGTTTTGAGATTTTGCGTCTTTCTCCGAAGCTCCGTATCCCGCATCTTCCACCGCCGCGATAATTTCTTCTGGAGACGCCGTTCCCTCCACTCCCATAGAGTTTGTCAGAAGGCTGACCGAACAGGATGTCACCCCCGGCAATTTAGACACAGCTTTTTCCACACGGGCGCTGCAGGCCGCGCAGCTCATGCCCGTCACATGATATTGTTCCATAATATCCCTCCTATTTCATCAATTTCTCGAGAACAAGAACTAACTCGTCAATAGCCGCCTCATCACCGCCGCGTATGTCCTCGGCCACGCAAGTACGGATATGTTCCGCAAGGAGGACTTTGTTAAAACTGTTAAGGGCAGCGTTAACCGCTGATACCTGAATAAGAATCTCCGGACAATAGGCGTTGTTTTCCACCATCTTTTTGATTCCTCTTACCTGTCCCTCGATGCGGTTTAGGCGGTTGATCATATTCTTCCGTTCTTTTTCCGAACGATCTTTCATCCTATGCTGGCATCTGGAACATTCCTTTTTCTTTTCCTCCATAATATTCTTCTCCTCTTTTTGAATTATTCTATAAACCCCTTGGGGGTATCTGTCTTACAAGGAGTATTATATACCCCATCAGGGTATAATGCAATACCTTAATTAAATTTTTTATGCTGCACATTATCCCGGGTACTTTTTTATCCGCAAATCTACTGGAAAAATTTCCTAATAAAAAATAGGCTTCGCCTATTCAGCTCCCCCTGCCCCTCAATCATGAGGGGTTAGGGGTTCCCTTTTGTTACTTTTTCTTGCATAATGGACTTATGAATATCTTACAAAGAATCTTTGCAGACCATTATGAAGAAATTAAATATACTCTTCATCCCAGA
>HHCFR02800__coassemble_1045_pt1 | contig 37189 bp, 30 predicted proteins | sample HHCFR02800__metabat2_high_PE_060 | metagenome-assembled genome bin HHCFR02800 | reverse complement strand
CTATAATCCTGTTAAATCTTTTCCTCCATACTATATTGTCTATATTATAATAATGTACGCTGTTTCTTTTACTGTGCTGCTCCTTTCACCGGTTTCATAGCAATACGCCCTTCGCGCTCTTCTACCCTTTCCAGCGTATCTTCCTCGGGATCTGGCAGTCCTTTTACTTCCCGGAAAATCTTCATGAATTCTTTTCCCGTGATCGTCTCTTTCTCTATCAGGAAATCGGCAATCTTATCAAGAGTCTCCCTGTTCTCTCCAAGAAGCCGCTTCGCCTCCGCATAGGCACTCTTCAACATCTTCATGACTTCCTCGTCAATCTCTCCTGCAGTGGCGTCACCACAGTTTAACACTGCTCGTCCGTCCAGATATCTGTTTTGTATGGATTCAAGCCCCATCAGGCCAAACCGCTCTGACATACCGTACTGAGTAATCATGGACCGGGCAATCTTCGTCGCCTGCTCGATATCGTTTGCCGCGCCTGTGGTCACCGTGTCAAACACCAGTTCCTCAGCCGCGCGCCCGCCAAGAGCCACGACAATCATCGCCTCCAGCTCTTTCTTCGTGTTCAAGAACTTTTCTTCCTCTGGCGTCTGCATTACATATCCGAGCGCCCCCATAGTTCTTGGGACAATCGTGATCTTCTGCACAGGTTCCGTATTTTTCTGAAGCGCTGTCACAAGAGCGTGCCCGACCTCATGATAGGAGACAATCCTCCTCTCTTCCTTGCTCATAATCCGGTCCTTCTTCTCTTTTCCGACAAGCACAACCTCTACCGCTTCAAAGAGATCCTTCTGGCTAACTACCTGCCTGCCATGTTTGACCGCATTGATAGCAGCCTCATTGATCATATTGGCAAGATCTGATCCCACTGCGCCCGATGTGGCGAGGGCAATTGCTTCCAGATCCACACTCTCATCCATGCGCACATCCTTTGCGTGGACTTTCAGAATGTCAATGCGGCCTTTCAGATCCGGCTTGTCTACGATGATCCGGCGATCAAAACGTCCCGGGCGCAAAAGCGCCGGGTCAAGGATCTCCGGACGGTTAGTCGCCGCGAGTATCAAAAGACCTTTATTTGTGTCAAACCCGTCCATCTCCGCAAGGAGCTGGTTCAAAGTCTGCTCACGCTCATCATTTCCGCCCATTACAGTGTCACGGGTCTTTCCTATGGCGTCGATCTCGTCGATAAACACAATGCAGGGGGCCTGCTGCTGCGCCTGCTTAAAGAGATCGCGCACACGGGATGCGCCCACGCCAACGTACATTTCCACAAACGCGGAGCCCGACAGGGAAAAGAACGGCACCTTAGCCTCTCCTGCTACAGCTTTCGCCAACAGAGTTTTCCCGGTTCCCGGCGGTCCCACAAGAAGGGCCCCCTTAGGCAGCTTCGCGCCGATCCCACTGTACCTGCCCGGATTGTGCAGGAAATCCACCACTTCCTGAAGAGACTCCTTCGCCTCATCCTCTCCTGCCACATCCTGAAACGTAACTCCTGTCTCTTTCTCCATATACATCTTGGCATTACTCTTTCCGATGCTCATCACACCGCCGCCTTTTGACATCTTCCTTATGAAGTACGACAGCAAGATCGCCATCAATCCCACAGGAAGGATGAGTGTCACAAAAAGCTCAAAGAACATCTGCCCCATAGTATCCGGGACCTCTCCTTTGAACTCTGCCCCTGATTCATAAAGCCTCTCTACCAAAGTGTCGTCGCTTACATAAGCGGTGTAGTAATCAGGACTGCTCTCCCCGCTGCCGGTCTGGCTCCAGAACTGGTTGATCATGTTGGGCGCACTGCTGTTATCCTGCACCTCCTCCTTCCGGGCCTCATCCGTCAAAGTGATATAAATACGGTTGCTGCTTAAACTGACTTCTGCCACCTTTTTATCGTCAACCATATTCAAAAATTTATCATAGCTTATCTCTTCAGGACCGGAGCCCCTCATCAGAGAATAAAAACCCATTACCATAAAAGCGACCAGCAGGGTTGTGATGAGGATGATCCCCCAGCCCTGCCGGTTATTGTTTGGATTATTTTTATTGTTCTGGTTATCCATGTGTTTCCTCCTAAAATCAGCTATATCCATTATAAGTACAGGTTTTGCATAAATCAATAAAAAGATTATGAAAATATTGTAAAACCATGACTTTTTATAGTATACTGGGTACGAAATATGTCCTAATCCATGCCGGCGCCCGTCAAGAGCGCATGGAGCCGTCTGATTTTGGATAAATATAGAAACATAGTAAGTGGAGAATAAGAAATGAAGATCGGTTTTGACAATGAAAAGTACCTGAAAATGCAGTCTGAACATATCCGCAGCCGGATCAATGAGTTTGACAACAAACTTTATCTGGAATTCGGAGGAAAGCTGTTTGACGATTACCACGCTTCCCGCGTGCTCCCCGGATTCGCTCCCGACAGTAAATTAAGACTTTTAAAGGAATTAAGCGATCAAGCAGAGATCGTCATCGCCATCAGCGCAAAAGATATTGAAAAGAACAAGATCCGAGGAGACTTAGGCATCACCTACGACACAGACGTCCTCCGCCTGATCGAAACATACAGAAATCAAGGACTGTATGTGGGCAGCGTTGCCATCACACAGTTTTCTGGTCAGGAAAGCGCCGTGCTTTTTAAAAATCGTCTGGAAAAGCTGAATATTCCCGTGTATCTTCACTATGTGATACCCGGATATCCTTCCAATGTCCCGCTCATCATCAGTGAGGAAGGTTATGGAAAGAATGACTATATCAGGACAAGCCGCCCGCTTGTTATTGTAACCGCTCCGGGACCGGGAAGCGGAAAGATGGCAACCTGCCTCTCCCAGCTCTACCATGAACACAAAAGAGGAATCAACGCAGGTTACGCAAAGTTTGAAACTTTCCCAATCTGGAATCTGCCGCTGAAGCACCCGGTCAACTTAGCGTACGAAGCCGCAACCGCAGACTTAAACGACGTCAACATGATCGACCCCTTCCATCTGGAAGCTTACGGTGAGACGACTGTCAACTACAACAGAGACGTGGAGATTTTCCCCGTGCTCAATACAATTTTCGAAAAGATCTACGGGGAGAGTCCTTACAAATCCCCCACGGACATGGGAGTAAATATGGCGGGCAACTGTATCTGTGACGATGAAGTCTGCTGTGAGGCGTCCAAACAGGAGATTATCCGGCGTTACTACGTTGCCCTGAATTCACTGGCTAAAGGCGATGCCTCTGACAAAGAAGCACAGAAGATCGAGCTGCTCATGAATATGGCGGGCATCACCATCGCTGACCGCAAAGTAGCCGTCAAGGCTCTGGAACGAGCAAAGGAGACCAACGGGCCTGCCGCAGCTCTTGAACTTTCAGACGGCACAATCATCACTGGAAAGACGACCAACCTGCTGGGAGCTTCTGCCGCCCTCCTCCTGAATGTATTAAAACATCTCGCGGGTATCGATCATGAGCTGCACATTATCTCACCGGAATCCATCGAACCGATCCAGAAACTGAAGGTGGATTATTTAAAGAGCAAAAACCCGCGGCTTCACACGGACGAAGTACTGATCGCTCTCTCCGCCAGCGCAGCGAATAATCCCGAGGCAAGGCTTGCTCTCTCGCAGCTCCCGAAGCTTGAGGGATGTCAGGCACATACGTCTGTCCTGCTCTCGGATGTAGATATTAAAATCTTTAAGAAATTAGGGGTACAGCTCACTTGTGAAGCTGTCTACGAGCATACTCTTCTTTGATCTTTTGCCCCATGCCGGACAGTTCTTGGCAACATACGGCATTTTTAAAGAAATAATGTTTGCAATTTTCCTATTTCCGGGTGTATACTATTAAAGTATTTTTACAGTCTGACTATACATATGGGATATTGGACCGCAAAGGCGCGGCCCCATACCTATAGTCAGGCTGTACTCTTTTTTTACAGGAAAATATTCAGAGGAGGCATCAGTATGGCAGTAAAATATGTGTTTGTTACCGGGGGTGTTGTATCAGGTCTGGGGAAGGGAATCACGGCTGCGTCTCTGGGGCGGCTTCTAAAAGCGCGGGGATACACCGTCACAATGCAGAAGTTTGACCCTTACATCAATATTGACCCCGGCACCATGAATCCTGTTCAACACGGGGAGGTGTTCGTAACCGATGACGGAGCTGAGACGGATCTTGACCTTGGGCATTACGAGCGTTTCATCGACGAAAGCCTGACAAAGAACTCTAATGTAACTACGGGAAAGATCTACTGGTCCGTACTTCAAAAAGAACGCCGGGGAGATTTCGGAGGCGGAACCGTGCAGGTCATCCCTCATATCACCAATGAGATCAAGAGCCGTTTTTACCGCAATCCTGCAGCGGAGGATACTGAGATCGCCATCATCGAAGTGGGGGGTACTGTGGGCGATATCGAAAGCCAGCCCTTTCTGGAATCCATCCGCCAGTTTCAACATGAGAAAGGGCGCGAGAATGTCATTCTGATCCACGTAACTCTCATTCCCTATCTCCGGGCTTCTCAGGAGATGAAAACCAAGCCCACCCAGGCAAGCGTAAAGGAACTTCAGGGAATGGGAATCCAGCCGGATATCATTGTATGCCGTTCCGAGTATCCCCTTGATCTCGGAATGAAGGACAAGATCTCCCTTTTCTGCAACCTGCCGGCAAAACATGTGCTACAGAACCTTGACGTAGAATATCTCTATGAGGCTCCCCTTGCCATGGAAAAAGAACGACTGGCCCAAGTTGTCTGTGAGTGCCTCCATCTTGCCTGCCCGGAGCCGGACCTGAAAGACTGGAAGGAAATGGTGAAAAAACTACGTCATCCTACGCAGGAAGTCACCGTCGCTCTCGTAGGAAAATATATCCAGCTCCACGACGCCTACATCAGTGTCGTAGAGGCCTTGAAGCACGGAGGAATCTATTCCCACACGACAGTTAATATCAAATGGATTGATTCTGAGACTGTCACTGCGGAAAATGCAGAGGAACTTTTTGCAGATGTGAGCGGGGTCCTCGTTCCCGGCGGATTCGGTCACCGGGGCGTAGAAGGAAAAATTGAGGCAATCCGCTATGCGCGCACGCACGGCATCCCCTTCCTCGGCCTCTGCCTTGGCATGCAGCTGGCTATCGTAGAATTTGCGCGAAATGCGATCGGATACAGAGACGCACACAGCATGGAGCTGATGCCGGACACCACGCACCCAGTCATTCACATCATGGAAGATCAGATCGGCGTGGAAGATATCGGCGGAACATTAAGGCTTGGCGCTTATCCGTGCGTATTAAAAGAAGGCTCTCTGGCAGAGCGTCTCTACGGAGCAAAAGAAATCAGTGAACGACACCGGCACCGCTATGAAGTGAACAATGATTACCGGGAAGATTTAGAGCAGAACGGGATGTCTCTGTGCGGCTTGTCTCCGGACAACCGTATCGTAGAAATGATCGAGATCCCCTCTCACCCATGGTTTATCGCAACACAGGCGCACCCGGAGCTTAAGTCCAGACCAAACCGTCCCCACCCGCTATTTAAGGGTTTTGTGGAGGCTGCTGTGAAGAGGCAGCTGAAATGAGATTTGCCAAAGCTGTCCCTGCCCAGCCTGCAAAAATCCCTACTACTACCCCGCCTAACACATCGCTTGGGTAATGGACGCCCACATACAGTCTGGAAAACGAGATCAGCGCAGCCAGAACAAGGCATGCAATCCCCCACTTCCGGGGAAGCGTCCTATACAAGGCAAACGCCGCGGCAAAGGACGCGCACGTATGCCCGGACGGAAAAGAAAAATCATGCTGCTGTTCAATGATGCGCGTCAGTCCCGCCACCACCTCATAGGGACGGATGCGCGCCATAAGATTTTTGAGCGCCACATTCGTGATAAGCGCTCCAATAATAAGGGCAAGAGAGGCGGAAAGCCCCGCTTTTCTTGTCCTTTTCCATATGAGCAGCACAATTGCCGTCACAATCCAGAACATGCCAGCGTCTCCCAGATGGGTAATGGTTTTCCAAAAACCATCCATCCACGGCTGGCGCAGATACTCCTGTATAAACAAAAGGATATTTCCGTCAAGTTCCTGTAAAAATTCCAACATACTGTCACCTTTCTGAAAGATCACATTCCCAGAACATCTCCTCAATGATCTTTTCGTACGCGGCACATTTTTCCGCCTTTTTAATCTTCTTGGCAAATTTACCCGAATCAGCAAAAGCCGGCGCCAGATAAAACCACAGTTCCTTCATTTTGTACAGAATCGTCCTGTCCCCGGACATTTCTTTGCAATATCCCGAGTACAGCAGGTCATGAAACTGGCGCAACTCCTCCTTATCTGCTCTTCTTCCGCCGCGGATCTGCCTTGCCAAAGCTGGGTCCGCAAGAACGCCCCTGCCCGCCATGATACAGTCCTCATCTGGAAACCTCTCTTCCAGCTTGTCCGCATCTGATACGGAGGTAATATCGCCATTGTAGCACACTGGATTCCTGCTCTTAAAAAGAGCCTCGGCAAACGCTTCAAGATTGGGCGTGTTTTTATAAAAGTCCTTCTGCACCCTGGGGTGAATGATCAGTTCTTCCATGGGGTACTTGTTGTAGATATCAAGCAGCCTTGAAAATTCTCCTGCTTCTTCCATCCCCAGTCTTGTCTTGACTGAAATGCGGATGGAACATTTGCCAAAGATCTCATCTAGAAACACCTCAAGACGTTTTGGCTCTGCCAGAAATCCCGCCCCGCGCCTCTTTGTCACTACAGTCTTTGACGGACAGCCGAGATTTAAATTAACTTCTTCATACCCGTACTCTTTTAATTTTTCCGCTGTTCGAAGAAAATCTTCTGAACGGTTCGTAAGAATCTGTGGCACCACCCTCATTCCAGTATTATTGGCAGGAAGAATATCCTTTTTCTCCCTTGAACTTAGATGTCCCATCTGATTGGGCCGGATAAACGGCACAAAATACTTGTCAAATCCTCCGAAGCACTCATGTACGGCGCTTCTGTATATCCATCCTGTAATCCCCTCAAGAGGAGCAAGGTATATTTTCATCATCATTTTTATCCTTTCAAATCCGTCACCAGCCCTACCTTATTACAAAGAACGCCGCCTTGTCAAGTATGACTGGCTGTGATAAAATTGTTATGCCTGACCCGGCTCATGCGCCGGGCTGCAAATCACAAAAGGAGTTACAACATGCATACGCTGAAAAGATTTATCAACTATTATGCGCCATACAAATCGGTCTTTTTTATTGACCTGATCTGCGCCGCATTTATCAGTGTGGCTGACCTTGCCTATCCGCAGATCCTCCGCACGATGACCAAAACACTTTTTACGAAAGACAGCAGCATTATCCTGAGGGCCCTTCCCCTCATAGCAGCCGGACTTCTGGCCATGTATATCATCCAAAGCCTGTGCAAATATTATGTAAGCTATCAAGGACACATGATGGGAGCGCACATGGAGCGTGATATGCGCCAGCAGCTTTTTGACCATTACGAAAAACTGTCTTTCTCCTACTATAGTAAGAATAATTCCGGCCAGATGATGAGCAAGCTTGTATCCGATCTGTTTGATATTGCGGAATTCGCCCACCATGGACCGGAGAACCTGTTCATATCTATAGTGAAGATCATCGGTTCCTTTGTGTTCCTCTTCCTAATCAACTGGAGGCTTGCCCTCCCGCTGGTTGTTCTGGTTCTCTGTATGTTCATCTTCTCTTTCCGGCAAAACAGCAGGATGCAGGAGACCTTCATGGAAAACCGCAGGAAGATTGGAGATGTCAACTCCAGCCTTCAGGATACGCTGGCTGGCATCCGCGTAGTGCAGTCTTTTGCAAATGAAGAGATCGAGCGCGACAAATTTAAAAAGAGCAATCATGCGTTTCTCCTCTCTAAGCGAGATAATTACAACTGTATGGGAAGTTTCATGGGGTGGAACCTGTTCTTTCAGGGCATGATGTACCTTGTCACCCTTGTTTTCGGCGGTTATCTCATCGCCAAAGGAATGATGGATGTAGGAGATCTTGCCATGTACGCCCTGTACATCGGTATTTTCATCAGCCCCATCCAGATCCTCGTAGAACTGATCGAAATGATGCAGAAGGGTCTCGCAGGCTTCCGCCGTTTTCTCGACGTGATGGATACAGAACCTGAGATCGTGGACGCGCCGGACGCACAGCCGCTTAAGGACGTGCACGGACGGGTATGCTATGAGGACGTGTCGTTCCATTACAGCGACGACGACACTCCTGTGCTTTCACATGTATCCTTTGAAATCCCTGCCGGGAAATCCATCGCTCTGGTGGGGCCCTCGGGAAGCGGAAAGACAACCATCTGTTCGCTCCTGCCCCGCTTCTACGATGTAACCGGCGGGAGGATCACCATTGACGGAAAAGATGTGCGCACACTGTCCCTCAAAAGCCTGCGCAGCCAGATTGGAATGGTACAGCAGGATGTGTACCTCTTCTCCGGAACCATACGGGACAATATCGCTTATGGGAAACCCGGCGCGTCCATGGAAGAGATTATCGAAGCCGCAAAGCAGGCCAATATTCATGACTTCATCCAAGAACTTCCAGACGGATACGATACCTTTGTAGGCGAAAGGGGAGCGCGCCTCTCTGGCGGGCAAAAACAGCGCATCTCCATTGCCCGCGTATTCCTAAAGAACCCGCCGATCCTCATACTTGATGAAGCGACCAGCGCTCTGGACAATGAGAGCGAACGTTGGATCCAGCAAAGCCTTGAGGAACTTTCCAAAGACCGAACGACGATCACTATCGCCCACCGGCTCTCCACGATCCGGAACGCGGACGAGATCATCGTCATTACAGAGGATGGAATCGCGGAACGCGGAACCCATGAAAGCCTCCTCGCTAAGGACGGCCTCTACGCCCATTATTACAACATGTAGAAGCTACAAGCAATGCAAAACAGAGAAGAATCCCAGCTTGCTGAGAGCTTGCTCACAAGCAGATGGGATTCTTCTCTGTTTTATAGTGCGACAGCACTCAGCGAAAGCCGGCTTTAACGGCTTGAGCTGGCATTGCGTGAGTTTAAAAAACTGGGAAGAAATCAGCTGCTGAGAGCTTGCTCACAAGCAGATGGGATTCTTCTCTGTTTTATAGTGCGACAGCACTCAGCGAAAGCCGGCTTTAACGGCTTGAGCTGGCATTATAGCTTCTCTATTTTTCTTCTTTCTCAATCTTGCGATTTGTTTTCGTTTGGATTTCCTCTGCAATCTTTCCGATAAACTCATCAAGCATACATTGCCCCTCATCTCCAGCGAAACGGCTTCTAACAGACACTTTCTCTTCTTCCTCTTCCTTTGCACCCACCACGAGCATGTATGGGATCTTCTTCATCTGCGCTTCACGAATCTTGTAGCCTATTTTCTCAGCGCGGGTGTCGATCTCCGCGCGGATTCCCTCCTCTTTCAAAGCATCCAGCACTTTCATGCCATACTCCATATACTTATCGGAGATTGGAAGCACTTTCACCTGCACCGGAGCCAACCATGTCGGGAACGCTCCCGCGAAATGTTCAATCAGGATACCGATGAATCTCTCAATGGAACCGAATACCACACGGTGGATCATGATCGGCCTATGCTTTTCTCCGTCCGCTCCTGTATACTCCAGATTAAATCTGAGGGGAAGCTGGAAATCAAGCTGGATTGTGCCACACTGCCATGTCCTTCCGATGGAATCTTCCAGATGGAAATCGATCTTCGGTCCATAGAATGCTCCGTCCCCTTCATTTACAATATAGGAAAGCCCGATATCATCCAGCGCACTCCTAAGAGCATCCGTCGCCATATTCCAATCCTTGTCGCTTCCCATGCTGTCCTCAGGGCGTGTGGAAAGCTCGACATGGTATTTGAAACCAAAAAGGCTGTACACTTCATCAATAAGTTTTACGACACCCTTAATCTCGTCTTTGATCTGTTCCGGTGTCATGAAGATGTGCGCATCGTCCTGCGTGAAGCAGCGTACTCTCATCAAACCGTGAAGCTGGCCGGATTTCTCATGGCGATGTACAAGTCCGAGCTCGCCCATTCGAAGCGGAAGGTCGCGGTAAGAGCGGGGTTCTGATTCATACACAAGGATTCCGCCCGGACAGTTCATTGGCTTAATGGCAAAATCTTCCTCATCGATCACCGTTGTATACATATTTTCCTTATAATGATCCCAATGACCGGATGTCTCCCACAGATGGCGGCTTAGCATGATCGGTGTATTGATCTCCACGTAGCCTGCCCTCCTGTGGATCTCTCTCCAGTAGTCGAGAAGCGTATTTTTAAGTACCATTCCGTTTGGCAGGAAAAAGGGGAAGCCCGGACCTTCCTCACGCATCATAAACAGTCCCAGTTCTTTGCCCAGTTTTCTGTGATCACGCTTTTTTGCCTCCTCGATCATGATCAGATACTCTTCTAACTCCGCTTTCTTCGGGAACGCAGTTCCATAGATCCTTTGGAGCATCTTGTTGTGCTCGTCTCCCCTCCAGTAAGCTCCTGCAAGGCTTGTCAGCTTGAACGCCTTCACCAGTTTTGTAGACATCAGATGCGGGCCCGCGCACAGGTCTGTAAACTCTCCCTGAGAATAGAAACTGATCGTCTCATCCTCTGGCAGATCCTGTATCAACTCTACCTTGTAGTCCTCGTTTTTCTCCTTAAAGTACTCAATGGCCTCGTTTCTCGGCATTGTGTACTGTCTGATCTCAAGGTTCTCTTTTACAATCTTTTTCATCTCCGCTTCGATCTTTTCCAGATCATCCGCAGTAAACGGAATTTCTCTGTCTACATCATAGTAAAATCCGTCTGCGACGGACGGTCCGATCGCAAGCTTTGTCTCTGGGTACAGCCTCTTAACCGCCTGCGCCATAATATGGGACGCAGTGTGACGGAAAGCGCCTTTTCCCTTGTCATCGTTAAACGTCAGAATGTTCAGTTCACAATCATGATCTACAACCGTTCTCAAATCGACAATCTCACCGTCAATCTCGCCCGCTGTCGCCACTCTTGCCAGTCCTTCGCTAATATCTGAAGCAATATCATACACTCTCATCGGCTGTCTGTACTCTTTGCTTGATCCGTCTTTTAAAGTGATCTTCATCTTTTTACCTTCCTTTCCGTATTTGGAGTTTCCTCTGCCCCGTGCCTTTCATCCTTTCCTTATAGAAACAAAGAAAAGGCATCCCTTATTGGAATGCCTCTTAACTTCTGAAATCTATGTCCGCACGGAAACACTCCATGCGGGGACGGAGTGTTCTCTCCGCGGTTCCACCCCGCTTGTTTTCCATGGAAAACCTTCTTCATTCATGTGATGATAACGGAATCACCGTGCCATATTAAGGCCGCTCCGAGGTGGTATTCAGTCAGCCGGAACATCAAAGCCCTCACACCAAACAGGCTTCTCTCTGAGATGGCCGGACAGCCTACTGTCCTCTTCAACGCTTTTACAACGGTTATTCTACATCATAAACACAGAATATGTCAACCCCCCATAGCTTTTACCATTCTCGAGATTCCTATTTCCCTTATGCGCTCTTATTCTTGCTTTTTACTCATAGCGCACCATCTCGCGTTTCAACCTCTGCATGATTTTCTTCTCAAGCCTTGAAATATAAGACTGGGAAATCCCCAACAGATCCGCCACCTCCTTCTGCGTTTTCTCCCGTCCATCAGGATTATCCAGTCCGAAGCGCATCCGCACAATCAGCTTTTCTCTGCTGTTCAACTTATTAAGTGCCCGGATGAGAAGCTTCCTCTCCGCTTCGTTTTCCAGATCACGATATATTGTATCCTCCTCCGTACCGAGAATATCCGAAAGGAGCAGTTCGTTGCCGTCCCAGTCCACATTGAGGGGTTCGTCGATAGATACCTCCATCTTAGTCTTGCTGTTCCTGCGCAGATACATTAGGATCTCATTTTCAATACACCTTGAAGCATATGTAGCAAGCTTGATCTTTTTTGTAGGATTGAATGTATTGATCGCTTTGATTAGTCCGATCGTCCCGATAGAAATGAGATCTTCCACCCCAACACCCGTATTGTCAAATTTTTTCGCGATATAGACCACAAGGCGGAGATTGTGCTCAATCAATACTTTCTTTGCATCCTCGTCATACTCTGTCCCAAGCCGCTGTATCATCTCGGTCTCTGCCGCCCTCTCCAATGGCGGAGGCAGCACTTCTGCCCCCCCTATGTAATGAATTTCTTTCCCGCTCCCAAACAGCAGGTTTTTGATATCAGGTACAACCCGCAGTTTAAACTGGTGCGGAACAGCTACTTTTACGACCATTATGTCTCCTCCTCTATTTATTTTCCGCTAAATGTCGGGTGTGTCCCCATACCATGCGGATATTTTCTGTCTATTCCGGCAGATGTTTCAACTTTAGTCACAAAATATCCCCGGATTCAGGATGATCTCATATTCTTTTCCCACAGATACTGGTTCTTCTGACACACCGATCACAGGCTCTGATATCCACCGGTCCACATCAGTGTGCACGCACATTTTCCGAATGCGGAATACTTTCATGACCCGCTCTCCTCCCACGGACTGGTAAGGAATCATATGAAAACCTTTTTCGTTCTCCGCTCGGTCTGTAATCCTGCTAAGAAGCTCTGGATCTATCACATTGACGGGGACATCCGTAACGTAATCCCTCAGTCTGTTTCCCGTATCCCAGAGCGCGTTTGCCGTCATCTCTCCTCGCTCTGTGTAGAGCGTCACGCGGATAATATCCCCCTGTCTCCCGACAAGATATGCCATGATTTTCCACAGTTTTATCAGAAGGAAATACGCCCCGAAACCCACACAATAAAAAAGACTGATATACCGCATATAGGGCCGAAAAAGCATCATAATCCCGCCCATGATAACCGAGACCGCGTACAGCAGGACATATGCTCTTACAAACTGCGCGACACATCTGATTCCCAATCCAAAAAAGATCATCACACTATTTATGACCAGATGGAAAAGAAGAAGCTTCATGATTCTTGGAAGCGGGATGGCTATCACCACACAAGTGAAAAAGCTTCCCACTGCCCCACACAGAAAAAGGCGCCCCCGCGGCGTGCCGCATTTCAGAATGTGATCAAGAGCCAGAAGAAGCAGGCTGTCCATCATGAGATTCTCTAGAAAAAATAAATCTATGTACAACTCATGGTACATACCACACCTTCTCTCTAAGATCGATCCGGGTCTTATTATATAGCCTGTATAGAATGAAAATTTGTCAGATGATGACGCCTGTCGGGAAATATCTTTCGACAGAAATGTCTGATAATAGATTGAAAGATATCTTTATTATACAAATGAAGCGGAAGCTATCTGAAACTGCATGTTCCAGCAAATATATGATATCCGCAAAACTATTTGACACTTTTCTATTGATAAAAAAACTCTGTGCGAAATAATTTCACACAGAGTTTCATATTATACTTTATTGTATTAAGGCTTGTCCTATTTCTTAAAGAAATCCGGAATCTTGATGGACTGCTCTTTCACATTACTGGACGGAGTCCTCGGCTGCAGTGTCGGCATCGTACCTCCCTGCGTTCTTGCGCCTGTACGGTTCTCATTGTCAAGACGGCTTCTCACCGGAGAATCTCCTGACGGAAGAATAGAACCGACTTTCTGCTGTCCTTCAAGTCTTGCTTTTAACTTGGATGCGCTTCCGCCTACATTATGTAAGCCAGTAGCAATAACTGTGATCGTACACTCGTCGGACTTAGAATCGTCATACATCGCACCAAAGATAATGCTTGCTCCCTCACCTGCTAGTTCCTGAACATAATCAGCCGCATCGGACGCATCCATAAGAGTGATATCTCCTGATACATTGACAATGACATTTGACGCGCCCTGAATGGTCGTCTCAAGCAGCGGGCTTGCAACCGCCTCTTTGACAGCCTCAAGAGCCTTGTCATCGCCGCGCCCTGAACCGATACCAATGTGAGCGATACCCTTGTCCTTCATAACAGTCTGGATATCAGCAAAGTCAAGGTTGATCAGTGACGGAACATTGATCAGGTCTGTGATACCCTGAATACCCTGCTGTAAGACCTCGTCCGCTTTCTTAAGCGCTTCCGGCATTGTTGTTCTTCTGTCAACAACCTCAAGAAGCTTATCGTTCGGAATGACGATAATCGTATCCACGTTCTCTTTTAATTTATCAATTCCTGAAAGAGCGTTTTGCATTCTCGTTTTGGACTCGAAACGGAACGGTTTTGTAACAACACCTACTGTCAAAGCCCCTTGCTCTTTTGCAATGCGGGCAATAACCGGAGCTGCTCCTGTACCTGTTCCGCCTCCCATACCGCAGGTGACGAACACCATGTCCGCGCCCTTTAATGCTGCTGAGATCTCTTCTGAACTTTCCTCTGCCGCTTTCTCTCCCACCTCAGGCTGCGCTCCCGCGCCAAGTCCCTTCGTGAGCTTTTCACCGATCTGCATCAGAGTCGGCGCCTTGCAAAGCTGCAGTGCCTGCTTGTCTGTATTCACTGCGATAAATTCCACGCCCGCGATCTGCTCGTCGATCATACGGTTCACGGCGTTGTTTCCGCCTCCGCCCACACCGACAACGATTATTCTTGCGGCCGCTTCTGATTCGTTGGTCTTAATTTCTAACAAGAGTATTTCCTCCTTTGTCATCTTATTAATTTCTTATACATCCCTTTATTGAACGATAGAATCCAATAAGTATATAATAAAGTCTTTTCTGCAAATAATCAATAGATTTTTCTCATTTTTCTGATATTTTTATACTATTTAGCCATGCACAGTCAGAACGGAAATGCTGAGCAAGCTTGCTTGCGTCAGTCAGTTCCGGACTGACTGTATTTGGCGCTTAGCCAAAGCGAGAAGCCGCCTGCAGCGTCGAGCTTGCATGGCACATGCTCGCATGCTTGCGCGAGTGGTTATACATGGGGTGAGCGCCTGCTAATGAGTAAAACAGTGGCGTATGTCACAATTAGCACACCAGTGCGGTTTTACGAATCGCACGGCTGAACTGTATCTGTCACCATCCAAGCTATCCGGCGGGAACAAATCGGATATTGTCCGAATCCGCATTATAATTCTCCAGATGGAGCGTTCCCGCCGTCTCAGGATACAGCTCTGCCAGTTTCTCAAGTATGGGCGGAATCTGCTGAAGTTTTACCTCGTAGTCTCTGTCCCCAAGCAGCACTTCCACGATCCCAAAATAGATCTGCACGCTTCCATCCGTACAGGATATTCGATCCGGCGCAAGACTGTATTTTTTCAAGTTCTTAGAAACTTCCACGATTTTATCAAAGATACTATCGTCCTCCACTGGAAGTTTCTCCCCTACTTTCACTTTTCCTGCATCAAATGCCAGTCCTTCAATATAAGGCGTTCCCTCCAGTATCTTCTGGGTTCTCAGCGCCACCGTGCCATTCCGGTCAAAAAACAGATAGCCGTCGTCATAATCCACATATCCTGCCATCTCTTTTTCTTTGACTGTCACACGGACTGTCCATGGATTTTTAAGGGAGATATGCATACTTTCCATACCGGAAGGAAGATCCGCATCCGTCAAATTATATTTTGCCAATATATATAAGGTATTTACGGAGAACCCGTCCCTCTTTATCCAAGAAGTGATCGTATTTTCACCGTAGTAAGAATTCCCTTCCACCTCGAAAGTTTTCGTGCGAAAGAGAAACACAACCGCAGCTGCCAGTACAATAAGAGCCGCAATAATCAACAGGACAACACGCCACACCCGTCTCTTTTTATTCTTCTTTTGTTTCTTAGATTTCAATCTACTCCTCCTCAGATCTGCTGATGCCTGCTTTCACTTGTACTATTCTACCAGACTTGATACATTGAGCACAAGCCCCATTTCCAGCAGAAGAAACATGACAGACGTTCCCCCGTAACTGATAAACGGCAGGGTAATTCCCGTGTTAGGGATAGAATTGGTCACCACTGCGATATTTAAAATCACCTGTATCATCATGTGTGCCATGGCTCCCGCGGAGATGAGCGCGCCGAGAAGATCCGGGGCCTTTGTCGCCGTGACAAAAAACCTCCATATAAGAATCAGGAACAGGATAATAATGATTCCCGCGCCCACCAACCCTAATTCCTCACAGATGATAGAAAAGATCATGTCATTCTGTGCTTCCGGGAGGAACCCTAGTTTTTGCACACTGTTTCCCAGACCTCTCCCGAAAAGCCCTCCGCTTCCAATGGCATAGAGCCCCTGAAGGGTCTGATATCCCTTCTCATAGTTTTCCGGATGCTGCCAGATTGCGATACGCTCCAGACGATAGCTCTCCATTGCCAGAAATATCGCCATAAACGCTGCACCCACACTCCCCATCCAGATAAAGTGAGAATATTTTGGGCTGGCCGTGAAGATCAATACCACCGCAATCCCAAGAATGATAATGGCCGTACTTAAGTTGCTCGCTCCCACTAATCCGACGATAGGGAGTACAGGCAGCAGCATCAATATCAGCGTGCGCGCTTTATCCATTCTATGGACATTTTTACTCACAAGACATGCAAGGAACAAAATTACCGCCACCTTGGCAAATTCAGATGGCTGAAAAGAAACCGGGCCTAAAGACAACCATCTTTTAGACCCGTTATATTCATCGCCAAAAAGCATGACCGCGACAGAAAGGGCGATTGCCGCCAGATATCCGGGCAGGGCAAACGGCACCCATCTATGATAATCGATCTTCGAGATGACGGCCATGCCAATAAGACCCAGAACCGTAGCAAATCCCTGTTTTTTTAAATAATACAGAGGATCATGGAACTTGACCCTGCCGTTGTAAGCGCTGGTGCTGTAAAGCAGTACAAGGCCAATCGCGGCTAGGATCAGAATGACCGCAAGCATTGTCTCGTCATACCGTCTCTTCTTCTTGGAACGCTCCAATAAACTCCACTCCCTACAGCTGTTTTACAAGTTCTTTGAATTTATCTCCGCGTTCTTCATAATTTTTAAACATTCCCCAGCTCGCACACGCAGGCGACAAAAGTACCGCGTCCCCGGGCTGCGCATATTCCACACATTTTTTAAAAGCTTCCTCAAAGGAATCTGTCATCACAATATCCGTAAAACCGTTCTTTCTTGCACACTCAGCGATCTTCTCCTTTGTGGCGCCCAAAAGAACAAACTTCTTCACCTTACCGTCAAAAGCGTTAATCCACTCATCATAGGAAGAATCCTTGTCATATCCTCCACCGATCAGGACAGTGGGGCGGTCCATTGCGCGTATCCCCCTGATGGCAGCGTCCGGGTTCGTACCTTTGGAATCGTTATAAAATGCTACCCCGTTCTTCTCTGCCACAAATTCAATCCGATGTTCTACTCCCGTGAACTCTTTTAACGTCTTCCGCACGATATCCATAGGTGTGCCATAGGCGTATGCCATCGCCACTGCCGCCATCGCATTCTCATAATTGTGGGTGCCAAGTATCTGAAGCTCGCTTACGTCACAGACTGGAATCTTCTCTCCTCTGTCATATACAATGGTGGTTCCATCCAGATATACGCCCTGATTAAGTTTACGCTGACTACTGAAATATAGAACTTCGGCCGAAGTCTTTTCCTCAAACTTTCTGAGCACTTCATCCTCATAGTTGAGCACGCAGACTTCCCCCTGCATCTGATTTTCCGCAATCCGTTCTTTCGCCTCTATGTACGCTTCCATCGTATGGTGGCGGTTCAGATGATCCGGCGTGATATTCAGAATAGCGCTCACCTTGGGCCGGAAAGTATGTACGGTCTCAAGCTGAAAGCTGCTCATCTCCGCCACAATCACAGAATCTCCCCGCGTATCTTGAACAATACTGGTATACGGGTTTCCAATATTTCCTACAACGAATACACTATCCTTGTAATTTTTCATGATCTGCCCGAGAAGCGCTGTAGTCGTTGTCTTGCCATTCGTCCCAGTGATTGCGAGAACATCTCCTTTTCCGGATACATAAGCAAGCTCGATCTCTCCCCATACCGGAATCTTTTTTTCCCTCATCTGATCTATAATAGGGAGATCTGTGGGAACGCCCGGGCTGATGACAGTCAGTGAGATCTCATCTAATATTTTCTCCGGGAACGCTCCGAGCACAACCGAAAGTCTGTCCGCTAAACCTGTGCCGGCATCTTTTATAATCTTCTCCGAAATGTCCTTTTTATCCAGCTTCTCATTCCCATCATACAGAATCACCTGTGCCCCTTCATGAAGAAGAAGCCGGCTAGCAGACTCCCCACTAATTCCGGAACCGAATACGAGTATCTTTTTCCCTGTCATATCCATTGTATTATACCCCCATTAAAGCGATCAGACTGAGAATTGCCGTGATGATGGAGAACACCGCCACCACCCGTGTCTCCGACCAGCCGCACAGTTCAAAATGGTGATGGATAGGCGCCATCTTAAAAATACGCTTTCCGCCTGTTTTCTTAAAATATGTGACCTGTATCATGACGGATGCCACCTCCACCAGATAGATGAAGCCAACAATGATAATAAACAAGGGCATCTGGAGCATATAAGCTGTGCCCGCAACAAAACCACCCAGAGCCAAAGAACCTGTATCCCCCATGAATACACTGGCCGGATATACGTTGAAGAGTAAAAATCCAAGCAGGGCGCCCACTACCGCGCATGTGATCGGCTCCACGCCGCTCTTTGTTCCGATCGCCACTACTGTGAAAAAGGTCGCTACCAGAACAGTTACACTAGATGCAAGTCCGTCCAGCCCATCGGTAAAATTCGTCCCATTAACCGTCCCAATCACCGCGAAAAACAACACCGGGACAGCAAGCCACCCGATATCCCAGTAATATCCGCCAGAGAACGGCACAAGCATGGTCAGCGGAATATCCGCCACTCTCACAAGATAGAATGCAAAGATTGCTGTTACCACAATCTGAAGCGCCATCTTCTGCATAGGCATCAAACCGTCGGACCGCTTAAGCACTACCTTCAGATAATCATCCAGAAATCCAATCAGCCCAAAGGCCACTGTAAGAAACAGCACCGGGATGATATTCGGATAGTCTTTTATATAGAAGAGTGTCGTCACGATCACCGCAATGAGAATGATGATGCCGCCCATAGTCGGCGTTCCCGCCTTCTTCAAATGAGACTGCACCCCGTCCTCACGCTCGGTCTGTTTCATCTTCAACTTCCGCAAAAAAGGAATGACGACCGGCCCCAATATCAGGCTTATGGCAAACGCGATCAACACCGGGATCACTACATGACTACTCATAAATTCACCTCTTCATCTCTTTCGTTTCATACTGAACATCCTGTTTAGTATAAACCATCCCCTATTTTTTTTCAATCCCGAGATACGGGAGCACATTGTCATAAATGTTTCTGAGCACCGGAGCCGCAATTGTCCCTCCATAGTACACGCCTTGTGGGTCATGGATGATGACCATACCTATGATCTGCGGGTCATCGGCCGGCGCAAACGCCAGAAAGGAAGAGATATACTTGTTTGCGCTCCTTGGCAGAGTCTGGGATGTCGCTGTCTTTCCCCCGATAGAATACCCCTCGATATACCCATTCTTTCCAGACCCTTCCTCCACTACACTTTCAAGGAGCATCTGCATGGTCTCTGATGTCTCCTCAGAGACGATCCCTTTCTTTTCCCTATACTCAAACTCCTCCACCACTTCTCCGTCACTGTCTATCACCGCTGTCGCTAGATGTGGGGTAACTCTCCTTCCGCCGTTTACAATAGAACTGACCGTCACTGCCATCTGAATAGGAGTAACCTGAAAAGACTGCCCGAATGTCATCGTCGCCAGCTCAACGGTTCCGATATCTTCCTTTTTGTGCATGATCGTCCCCGCCTCCCCTGGTAAATCGATATTGGTCAAGCTGAGCAGCCCGAATTTTTCAAAATACTCATAGAACCTGTCAGATCCAAGACGCAGGCCGATGTCCATGAACACAGGGTTACAGGAATTCTGGATCCCTTGAACAAAGGTTTCCTGCCCATGGCCTCCCACCTTGTGACATCGGATTCTGCGGTCCTCCACAATCCGGTATCCCGGACAATAAAACGTATCTTCAAGAGAAACAACACCTTCTTCAAGACAAGCAGAGGAAGTAATAATCTTAAAAATCGATCCCGGTTCGTATGTATCATTAATACAGCGGTTTCTCCACATCTGGTTCAGCGCATCTTGAAGCTCTTCGTCTGTCAGAGAGTTCTCATCCACCCCGGTATTTAACTCATAAGGTTCATTTAAGTTGAACTCCGGCACATTTACCATGGCATAGATCTCCCCGTTCTGTGGATTCATAAGCAGGATAGAGACCGCTTCTGCCTGCTTCTCCTCCATCACTTTCAAAGCCGCCTGCTCACAGTAAGACTGAATATTATAATCCAGACTTACTTGAAGGGTATCCCCCGCCACTGGCTCGATCCGATCCTCCGCCACTCCTTCCAATTCAATGCCTCTTGCATCTGTCACGGTGAGGATGGTGCCGTTCGTTCCCTTTAAATATTCCTCATACTTCACCTCAAGACCGATAATCCCCTGATTGTCCCCTCCTGTAAATCCAAGCACGCGGGATGCCAATTCGTCATACGGGTAATATCTTTTAAAATCCTCATCTACCTTTACGCCCGCAAGATCATAGTTCCGAATTCTGTCTCCCGTCTCCTTGTCAACATTTGTCTTGATCTTCTCCATAGAGGAAACTTTTTCCACCCGCTTTCTCACTGTTTCCTCATCCAGTTCTAACTCCTTGCAAAGCACACGGATCACCTGTTCTGGATCTTCAATCTGGCTGTGGATTACTGAGATCGTACACACTGTCCGGTTAGTGGCAAGCACAACGCCGTTGCGGTCGACAATCTCACCTCTGGCCGCCTTGATCTCCCGCTCCCGCTCATGAAGATCCTGCGCAAGCTCCTGATAGTATTCTGCGTCGAATATCATTAGATATACCAGCCTTCCGATCAAACCTGTAAGAATGGCTGTGGCGCACAAAAAAACGACCATGATCTTCTTTTTGTTATATGTCTTGTTTTTCATTAAAAACCCCTGATGAAGATGTTGTTACAACATATTACATCTTCATCAGGGTTATTCACATTTCTACAGCTGTGCGTATTCCAGCTATTCTGCCGTCTCGCCGGACGCCCAGTCATCCAGATCCGGATCATAACTGTCGTCTATATACCAGCCGTCTGCGTTGTCGTAAGTATCCTCGTAATTTTCATCAAAATCCGTATACTCAGTATCCCCAAAGTCCGTCCCTTCAGCCTGCGCCTGCGCCTGAGCTTCACTCTCCGCGATTGTAGTGATTCCCAGATAGGGGAATGCCTCCTCCATGATCTTCTTACTTAGAGAGAGCACAAGTGAACTGTCGTCCTGCGCGCCCACGTTTGCCTCATCGATCACCACATAGATCACGATCTCCGGATTGTCCTGCGGAGCGTATCCGATGAAAGAAAGAAGATAATTTCCAGCACTTCGCGGCAATTTCTGGGCAGTTCCCGTCTTTGCTCCGATATCATATCCCTCTACCTGAGCTCTCTTCCCTGTTCCATAGTCCATGGTTGCTTTCAGATAAGTCTTGAGTGCTTCCGACGTCTCTGTGGATATAGTCTTTCTTAAAAGAACTGGATCCTTTGTTTCAATTACGCTTCCATTCTCATCCCGGATCTGTTTTACCACATGAGGTTCGTAATAATATCCTCCGTTGATAAGAGAAGAAAACGCCGACACAAGCTGTGTCATCGTAACATTAAAGTTCTGTCCGAAAGAGTTTGTCGCAAGATCCAGTTCCGTCATGTCCTGCGCACTGTATAAGAGGGCTGATGTAGTTGCTTCCCCCGGAAGGTCAATGCCTGTATATTCACCAAATCCAAAAATATGCTGATACCGGGAAAAATCGTCTGCGCCAATAACCTCAGACATATCCATAAGAGCTACATTACAAGAGTTTGCAATCGCGTCCTGTATGGTCTGCGTACCGTGTCCGGACTTGTAATGGCATGAAACTGGCACGCCAAGCACAGTCTTCTGGCCGCCGCAGTAATAAGTTTCACTGCCATTGAGCACTCCAGTCTCAAGCCCCGCCGCCACAGTAAACGGTTTTGCCGTGGATCCCGGCTCAAAAGCGTCACTAACACAAAAATTGCGCCAGAGATCGTTCATCGCCGTAAGCTGGTCCTCCTCGGACATGGCGTTCCATTCTTCCTCACTATAAAGGATGGACAAATCCCGGGGATTATTGAGGTCAAAATTCGGGTAAGACGCTTCCGCCAGTATCTCTCCTGTATTCGGATTCATGATGACAACTGCCGTATTCTTACTTCCCGGGCTGTTTTCATCCGAGTGCTCTTGGTTAAATTCCAAAATCGCCCTCTCCACAATATTCTGTAAAGTCACATCGATGGTAGACACGACCGTATTGCCATCTTTCGCCGGTTTCACCGTACGTTCAACTGAAGATTCCGTGTCAAAATATCCGTATTCTCTGCCGTCTGTTCCATTCAGCACATCATTGTAAGCATTTTCAATACCGATGGCACCCTTGTTTCCCTCGTAAGTAAAGCCGATCACATCACTTGCCATACTGCCGTAAGGATATGTCCTCGTATAGTCATCCTCCAGCCAAACGCCTTTGACGTTCGGATAGTTCTCATTGTCCTCATCGATGGCTTTGAACTTCTGCGCCGTGGCATAATCAATATCCTGAGCCAGTATCTTATATCTGCTCTCTGGCGAATTCTCCACAAGATCGTCCACAACATTTTCCTCAATGCCAAAGCATTCTTTTAACACCTCTTTTGTAGGCTCGATATATTCTTCTTTATCTGTCATCACGGCAACATCAAGGATCACATTGTATACACGTTCGCTTGTCGCCATTTTCGTCCCGTTGCGGTCCACAATATCCCCCCTCTTGAACGCGATGACTCGGCTGTCATAGTTCTGCTGATCAAGAACTACTTTTGTGTACTTGTTTCCTTTTGTGACATTGATGTAAGTAATTCTTCCTATAAGAACAACAAAAGCCAGTATCACTGCCATAAATAGCATTACCAGCTTCCGTTGCATTCTGAGCGGGAATCTCTTTGTAAGAAATTCAAACCTGCTCTTTTTTCTCTTTCTTTCTGCCATATCATACTTTCCTTATTCTGATGCGTTACTCGATCTTGCCAGTACTCCGCTCTCCGGGATGTCACTGTACTGCTTTACATAGTCTCCAGCCGGGCTTTCGTATTCGATGACTGTTCCCTGAGAAGCATATACCATGCCCATCTCGTTCATCGCCTTGTCTCGCACTGTCTCGAGATTCACGGAATCAGCAGCCGAATTATAAAGTGTGTCGTTGGCCTCTGTCAGATCCGCGAGCTGTTCCTGCATTGCCGTCACATGCTCCGATCGGCTCATCACGTCAGACTGCAAGCTTAAGTACAGCATGCAGATCAGCACCGCGCAGACTGCCGCGGCCGCAAGAAACACTGCATACGCAGGGCTGATACTCATAGCGCGGTTACGGTTTTTTACTACCTGACTGCTTGTCCGCTTCGGCTGCTGCGGACGAGCTTTTGGCACTCTCTGAGGAATAGGTTCCGCCTGACGCACGGCATTTCCGTACACATAGAACTCACCGTAGCCTCTTCCCTTAAGCTGCGATGTTCTGTAGTCTCTTGCACTGCGCCTTGCCGCCATAACGAATACCCCTTTCCTAATGTTGTCTCCTGCCGGGATCTCCCCTTCCCGACGGGAAAATATTTTAACTACTCCCTAAAAGTTACGCCCGTTCAAATATTCTCAGTTTCGCGCTCTTTGAACGGCTGTTGGACTCCATCTCTTCCTTAGACGGAAGGATTGGTTTCCTTGTGACCACTCTTCCTTTTGATGTCTTCCCACAGACACATACCGGAAAGTGGCTCGGACAGATACATGGATTTTCATTCTTTCGAAATGAACTTTTCACAATTCTGTCCTCCAGCGAATGAAAAGTGATAATACAGATCCGTCCACCCGGATTCAGCATATTAATCATGTCGTCCAGCGAATCCCTTAGCACATCCAATTCATGGTTCAGCTCGATCCTGATCGCCTGAAATGTCCTTTTCGACGGATGTCCCGAAGTCTTCTGGATTTTCATCGGTATAGCGCGGCGTATGATTTCATTCAGCTGTCCTGTTGTCTCGACCGGCCCTTTCTCCCTCTCCGCAACGATATGTTTCGCAATATTCTTCGCGAACTTATCTTCCCCATAGTCACGGATCACTCGGTAAAGTTCCGCCTCGCTGTAACTGTTGACAATATCTCTGGCTGTCATCTTCTGCCTCTGGTCCATTCTCATGTCCAGCGGCGCATCCATCCGGTATGAGAATCCCCTCTTAGCCGTATCAAGCTGATAAGATGACACTCCCAAGTCGATGACGATTCCATCCACCTTGCCAACGCCTATATTCTGGAGCTGTGGCCTCATATCACGGTAATTGCTCCGTATTATCGTGACCTTCTCCCCGAAGCCTGCCAGACGCTTCCCCGCCGCCTCAATGGCGTCTGCGTCTTGGTCTATTCCTATAAATCTCCCCTTGTCATTTAACCGGTTGCAAACTTCAAAAGCATGTCCGCCGCCTCCCAATGTAGCATCAACGTAAATGCCGTCCGGTCTGACGTTAAGCCCGTCCACTGTCTCATGCAGAAGAACGGATACATGTCCGAATGCCATGATCTCCTCCTTATTAGATTCTGATCCCTATGGATTCCATACGCTCGGCAATCGCATCCAAGTCTTCTTCGCTTACTTGGCTGCGCTCCTCCCACAGCGCTTTATCCCAGATCTCGACGCGGTCCTGAACTCCCACCAAGACTACGTCCTTCTCCAGATTTGCCGCCTTGCGAAGCGACGGCGGGACAAGAACTCTCCCCTGCTTGTCAAAGCTGCCCTCCGAAGCGCTTCCGAAGAAATAACGTTTAAAGATTCTGGCATCCTTGTTCATACGTGGCAAAGTTTCAAGCTCAGCGACGAATTTCCCCCATTCGTCCTGTGAGTAAACAAAGAGGCAGCCTTCCAGTCCGTTACAGATAACGAAACTGTCACCAAGATCATCCCGGAGTTTTGCCGGGATAATAAGTCTTCCCTTTTCATCAATGCTATGGTTGAACTCGCCTAATAACATCCGGAATCCTTTCTCTTAATGTGAGCCTCCACATTGCTCCCCACTTTGTACCACTTGACACCACTTTGTACCACTTGACACCATTCTAAACCACCTCACCCCCTTTTTCAAGCCCTTTTTTTGATATTTTCCTTATGGTCCATTCGAAAAATCGCAATAAAAACAGCCTATTTCAGGGCAAAAAAAGAACATGTAGGATGGCGGACGAGCTCCGCACCCTACATGTTGTGTTTTTCTATTTTTCACAAACAATTGTGAATAATTTTTGTATTTATCAAAATTACTGTATTTTCCTAGAGATTACTGTTTATTCCACATTTGAAGTATCCGCGTAGAGATTATTCAGATACTCAGTAACCGAGTCATAATTCACCTCTGCCACCACTCTCTCTTTCCCAGACTCGTACATATCCCACGCCGAATATCCCAGCCATCCGATAAGAGCCAGAGCCGCCAGAGAAAGAACAGCTTTCCGGGCAAAGTTCATCATCTTCTGCTTGCGCATGATCTGCTTTCTGTTCGCCTTTTCCTTTTTATACCGATCCACCTTTGCCTGACTCATCTCTTCATCTGCTCCTTTCCATGAATGCGCTCTGATAGAAACAGTCTACCACAATCCATATCAAAGCACAACTATTATTCCACCGTCGTTGGCGTACATCGTACTAATACCCGCCGTATCTACGATGAAACTATCCTTTACACGGATCTTATCTCTTATCATCCGTTCCACTTCTTTCGCCCTCTCCGGACAGTTGCAATGGGCAATGGCAAGGATCTTATTCCCTGTATCTTTTGCATCTTCCACAATCTGCTCCACCATCTTGGCAAGCGCTCGCTTAATCCCTCTTGCCTGCCCAAGCTGACAGATTGTCCCCTGCGGGGTGGAACCCATAACAGGCTTGATGTTAAGAGCACTTGCGACTAGGGACTTAATCCCCGTAAGCCGCCCGTTCTTACGGAGGGTATCCAAATTTTCCAACACAAAATACGTATTCTGCCTGTCAATATAATTTTCGACCGTGCTGACCACATCGTCAAAAGGCATCCCCTGATCTTCACACTCTTTAATCTTGCACGCAATCAAAGTTTCACCTACAGACGCGGAACGGGAATTGAACACATAGATCCTCTTTGCCTCTCCGTCATGCTCCTCTATCCAGAGATCCTTTCCAAGCTGCGCACTGTTATAAGAACCACTAAGTTCCGAAGAAAGTGTCACTACGTAGACCCTTTCTTCCTCCCCCGTATACAGTTCCATATATTTCTCAGGAGACGGGCAGGAAGATTTTGGGCACTCTGGGCTTGCCGCCACTTTCCGCAGAAAATCCCCCTGATCAAAGGTATCGTCATCCACGATTATGTCTCCATCCACCTGCATGCTCAGAGGCGCGCTTAAGTAAATCCCACTCTCCTTCATCTTATGCGTCAGCTCTCCACAGCTGTCTACGATAATTTTATAATCCATAGTTTCTCCTCCCGGAACACAGTGTGTATTTCACATTTCTATTATATGTAGTTTTCAATACCGCATATAATATACCATACATTTCTTGTGAAAGAAAGGATTTTCCATGAAATTTTTGTGATATTCTATTCTCCTTCCAGCCTAACACGCCGTGAGATTCCCAGCGCGATCCCCATCTCCGCCATCAGGAACATGACCGCCGTGCCCCCATAACTGATAAAAGGAAGCGTAATACCGGTTGTGGGCAGCATACCTGTGACCACGGCGATATTTAAAACAACTTGAAGAGCAATATGGGCAAAGATGCCCGTCGCAATAAGGGAACCATATAAATCCGGCGCGTTCTTTGCAATGAACATGAGCCTGTACAAAAGAAGCCCGAACAGAACCAATATAATGATCGCCCCGAACACTCCGAGCTCTTCGCAGATCACGACAAGTATCATGTCGTTCTGCGCCTCTGGGATCACACCCAGCTTCTGTGTGCTGTTCCCCAGCCCTTTCCCGAAGAATCCTCCGCTTCCGATAGCATAAAGCCCCTGCATAACCTGAAAACTTCCAGAATCTGCCGTCGCTTCAGGATTCAGCCATGAGATGATCCTGCGCAGACGGAAGTTATCGCTATTTACCGCAGTCACAGACAAGATGAAAATTCCGATAGCGGCCGCTGCAGCGCCCACTCCAATAATGGCAAGAAACGGCTTCGTCTTCGGATGTACGATAAAGATCAAGATACAGGTAATCGCCATAACGATAATGGCAGTACTTAAGTTATCTGTAAGGAATAAAACGCCTCCCGACGCCACAGCGCCAAACGCGAATACCCGAATCATTCCCTCCATCGTGTATGCCTTCCGCCCAAGGCGGCATAATTCGTATGAAATAAAGAGAATGACCGCAATCTTCGTAATCTCCGCCGGCTGTAAAGTCAGGTTGCCCGGCAGACCGATCCACCGTCTCGCACCGTTTAGCTCTATTCCCAGCGGCGTCTTCACAAGCGCCATCATAATCATCGCAAATATATAGATCTCAAACGCGAACGCCCCGTATACATGGTAGTCGATCTTGGATACAATAAACATCACCACAAATCCCGCCGCGCCAATCAGGGCCTGCTTGGAAAAGTAGTACATATCATCTCCCAGATCTGCCTGCGCTTCATAAGCGCTGACGCTGTAGAGCATGACTAGACCAAAACACATCAGGAAGATAATAACCAGCAAAAGATCAAAATCAAAATACTGTTCTCTGGCCGTCCTTTTCCCGCTCCTTGCGATCAGCGCTCCGATCCCGCTCTGCCTCTTTGTTTTTACAGGGCGTGCCGGACGTAAGGTGCGGCTGTCCGGAAGTGGCTTCGGCGCACGTATGACCTGACGTCTTTTATCCAAGGCTCTCTGATATCCGGCGTATCCTGAACGGATGCTCACCGGGCGCATGGGCCTTGTATCAGACAGCGATCTGCTCCTCCCCTGATAACCAGAAGTCTTCAAAGGCTGTGTATCCCCCAGAATGTTCCTTTTCTTTTTTCTGTTCTGTTTTTCCTGTTCCCGCTGTCTGACCGGCCTGACAGTCCTGCTTCTCATATTATCACCTATCTTGTATTCACGGACGGGTGCAGCGGCTTGCCGTGTTCGAAGAATCTGTCATACCACACAAGGAAAATATATACTGTCCAGATCTTACGGCTATCGTCCGTTTTTTCGTTCACATTCTTCCCATCCCGGTGATCGTCCAGCATCTTCATAAGCATGTCCGTATTAAAAAATTTCTTCGCCGCGCCTGAGGCAAACATCGCTCTTACCCTGTTATAATACTTCTCCTCCCTAAGCCATACGCGGATCGGGATCGGAAATCCCAGTTTCTTCTTTTCCGCCGTTTTACTGCGGATATTTCTCTCCGCTGCAGCCCTAAGGGCCACTTTTGTCTTAGGAGCCCTCACTTTATAATCCAGGGGAAGGGTTTCCGCCAGTTTCAGCACTTCTTTGTCAAGGAAAGGAACCCTCACTTCAAGAGAATTTGCCATTCCCATTTTATCCCCTTTCATAAGTATATCATGAACCAGCCAGAGATGCATGTCTACATACTGCATTTTTGTCACAGCATCCTTATCCTGTACCCTGTCGTAAAGAGGACGCGTCACCTTCTGTATCCCCGGCGCACAGCCTTTCTTTAAGATCTTATTTGCTTCACGCTCCGTGAAAATATTCGTCGCATTGGCGAAATAACGTTCCTCCAATGTCTTTCCGTGACGCATGAGGAATCCTCTGCCTTTCATTCCACGCGGCAGACAGTATTCCGCAAACTTCCCAAGGAGACGGCGTATCCCCATAGGAATCTTATTAAATGCCGTGTGCTCCAAAGGTTCGCAATAGATATTGTACCCGCCGAAAAGCTCGTCTGACCCCTCCCCTGAGAGAACAACCTTCACCTTTTTGGACGCCTCCTCACTCAGAAAATACAGGGCGATCGCCGCCGGATCCGCCACGGGCTCATCCATATAATACTGGATATCGGACAGCTTATCCCAATATTCATCCGGAGTGATGACCTTGGCGTCATTCTCCATATTGATGCTGGCCGCAAATTCCTTGGCGTCACCGATCTCGCTGTACTTTCCCTCATCAAATCCCACAGTAAAGGTATGGTCCACCTGCCCTAAATAGGTCAGATAACTGGAATCCACTCCACTGGACAGGTAGGATGCCACCTCCACATCACTGATCTTGTGCATCTCCACGGATTCCTTCATAACTTTCTCCACATCATCGACAACTTCCTCAAAGGATTTCTCATTATCTCCCGTGAAATGAGGTTCAAAATAGCGGGTAATCTTCATCTCACCATTTTCATATATGAAATAGTGTCCCGGCTGAAGGCAGAACACCCCTTTAAAAAATGTCTCATTTGTCGGCACAAACTGAAAAGAGAGATAGTTCCCCAGCGCATCCTCATTAAAGATCTTGTCAAATTTCGGATGCTCCATAAATGCCTTGATTTCGGAGGCAAACATCAGCGTCCCGTTCATCTGCGCATAGTAAAGCGGTTTGATGCCAAAGATATCCCGTGCTACAAAAAGGCGTTTCTTCTTCGTATCCCAGATAGCAAAAGCATACATTCCGCGGAGCCGTTTAACAAGGCTTTCCCCCCACTGTTCAAAACCGTGGATCAAAGTCTCAGAGTCTGTGCCGGACACAAACGTATGACCTGCCGCCGCAAGTTCCTCCCTGAGTTCCTGATAATTGTAGATCTCCCCGTTAAACACGAGAACCATGCTCTTGTCCTCATTGTAAAGAGGCTGATCCCCCACCGAGGAAAGATCAATGATACTCAGCCGCCGAAACCCCAGCGCCGCATCCTCATCCACATATTTTCCCTCACTGTCCGGCCCTCTGTGGACAATTGTATCCATCATATTTACCAGTACCTGCTCTCTATCTTCTACCTCGCCGACAAAACCCGCGAATCCGCACATATATCCGTCTCCTTTTCTTATCTCTTCAAACGATGTGACGTTGCTTTCCATAATAATAGATAAGGAACCAGTTTCCGGTAAGCCTTTTTACCTGACCTGATCCCTTATTGTAGTATATCACATCTAAAAAAAGTTATCACTTTCATATCTATCGGGGTGACAGGATTCGAACCTGCGACCTCACGGCCCCCAGCCGTGCGCTCTAACCAAACTGAGCCACACCCCGCTGACTTATACATTATATATAATTTGATATGAAATGTAAAGCAGATTTTTTCATCCATGCTTCTTCTGCTTTTTCATCCTTATCTTTCAGTCACTTCCGCACATCTTCTTGCCAGCTCCATAATATAATAGTGAGTTATTACCTAATGAAAGGAGTTGCCTTATGGCAGATTATCAGAATAACATGCGCTCTATACGCCGTCCGGTACGCTCTTCCTTCTCTTCGTCACAGACATGTCCACGCCGGATGGACGGCTGCCCGGACACAAGAGATTTCTTCCCGGACGACATCCCGCTTGCAATGGCTTATGTAAGGTGGCAGAGATGGCAGGATGTTTATGAACCGTGCAAAGCCTTCCAGCACGGAACCATATTCATGGAACTGGATAAACCGTTCCTTGGGAAGGGAGGAAAGTGCAGATGAATCAAATGAATCAGATGAATCGAATGAACCGCAGGGATCAGATGAACCCATTTGACCGGATGAATCTGTCGGACCAAAATTCCCATGAAAAACAGATGAACCGCAGACAGCTCATGGAGCATATCAACCAGGTCAGCTTCGCAGTGGATGATGTCAAACTATATCTGGACACCCATCCCTGCGATCAGGAGGCCCTCGCGTATTTCCATGAAATGAGCCGTCAGCGCAACCGGGCACTCAAAGAATACGCCGCCTCTTACGGACCGCTTACGATTGATACCGCATCAGAATCCTGTTCCGAGCGCTGGAACTGGATTAACGAGCCATGGCCGTGGCAGGAAGGAGGATGCTGATTTATGTGGAATTATGAAAAAAGACTCCAATACCCGGTGAAAATCACCCAGACAAACCCGAAAATCGCCCAAGTCATTATCTCCCAGTTCGGTGGTCCGGACGGAGAGCTGGGCGCTTCCATGCGTTATCTCGCCCAGCGGTACACCATGCCCTACAAGGAAGTGACAGGAACGCTGACAGATATCGGCACAGAAGAACTGGCTCACCTAGAGATGGTATGCGCCATCGTCTACCAGCTCACAAAAGACTTATCCCCCGAGGAGATCGAGCGCTCTGGTTTTGCGCCTTACTACGTGGACCACACTCTCGCGCTCTGGCCCCAAGCGGCCAGCGGAACTCCGTGGAGCGCTACCACTTTCCAGTCAAAGGGCGATCCCATCACAGATCTCCACGAAGATATGGCCGCGGAACAGAAAGCCCGCACAACCTATGACAATATCCTAAGACTGGTCAAAGACCCTGAAGTCGCTGATCCTATCCGATTCTTAAGACAGCGTGAACTTGTCCACTACCAGCGCTTCGGCGAGAGCCTGCGCATCGTTCAGGATCAGCTGGACAGCAAGAACTTCTACGCATTCAACCCGGAATTTGACAAATAAGAAAATATCCGTAACACGCAAATATCCGCAGAACCATGATTGGTTCTGCGGATAAATTATCATGTAAAATTTCTTCCCGCGGCTCCTACTGAAGCGTAACCTCTACGGTCTGCTCCTCAAACTCTCCATTAGACTGCGGTACTTGGATAGTGAGCGTCACTTTTTCTCCTTTGGCATAATACTCAAGCTGTTCTTGAAGCGCGTCCATACTGTCTACAGTGCTGCCGTTGATTGCGGTGATGATACAGCCTTTCGTCATTCCCGCTTTGTCAGCTCCGCCCCCGGCAGTAATCTCAATCACATATACCCCGGACGGCATCTCAATCTGCTGCGAGAAAGCATCGGAAACACTGATTCCAGAAATGCCGATCATGCCCCGGTCAGCTTCATCCACCTTTGTCTTTGTCTCTTGATTCATCAGATTCTGAATCAAATCCGTCACATCACTGATGGGAATTGCGTAACCAATTCCTTCTACACTCGTTCCGACTAATTTCGCAGAATTGATGCCAATAACCTCGCCGTTTATATTGACAAGAGCACCGCCGCTGTTGCCACCGTTGATGGCTGCGTCTGTCTGAATCAGCTTCGCACTGCTTTCCTGTGCCTCGCCCGTCTGTCCTTCTGTCGTAGATACAGACCGGTTCAGCGCACTAATCACGCCTGTTGTTACAGACTGTCCATAGCCAAGAGCATTTCCGATAGCGATGGCCGGCTCGCCGACTTTAAGGCTGGTAGAATCCCCCAGAGTCGCCACGCTGATCGCGCTCATCGTATCCTCAGAGATGGATTCCAAAGGAACCGAAATCACTGCCACATCATAATTCGAATCCATTCCTTTGATGTATGCTTCCACACTGGTCTCATCATCAAAAGTGACAGTCAATGTATCGCTTCCTGATACGACATGGTTGTTCGTCACAATCAGCAGCTCCTCATCGTTCTTTCCAATAATGATGCCCGTTCCAGCTCCTTCGCTTGTTTTCTGATAAGTATCGCCAAACAAGCTTTGAACCTCCTCAACAGACATGCTTGTGATCGATACGATAGACGGCATTACCTTTTCTACTACAGCTGACACATCTGAAGTCACAACGCTGGACGATGTAGAAAGAGCCGTTCCGTTACTGATCTTGTCAGAGGACACTGACGAAGTATCCACGCCATTCTGAAGTCCTAGGAGCCTGCTGCCTATCAGATTTGATGCTAGGAACACTACACTTGAAACAACGCCGAAGAGAACCGCAAATCCAACGATTGCCAAAGTTTTTGGCACACCGTGGCTGGATTTTTTCTCTTTCTTTGGAGGTTTCTGTCCGGCCTGTTCGCCGTTTGAGCCTCCTGACTGACTGTCTCCATAGTTATAATTTTCATTTGGATTATAATAATTGTACTGATCTTCCATGAGACCACCTGCTTTCTTTTCTTTTTACGGTCTTATCATATCTCTGCATTGTGACAAAATTGTGTTCAATCCTTTAACAATCATTGAAAAAGAGGCGCCGTATCCCGGAGAAAATACTGATCAGCATTTCTCCATGGCCGGCGTCTCTGTTTTACGTAAATCTGCTTTTAGAGATCTATAAAATTGATGTCGTAATCTTTATCTTTTCCGTCCTCGCCTTCATCATCGTACTCTTCATCATCGTACTCATCGTCTTCATACTCATCATCATATTCGTCGTCATCGTACTTATCGTCTTCATACTCATCGTCGTATTCGTCGTCTTCATACTCATCGTCTTCAAATTCATTGCCGGCGTATTCATCTTTTTGCGATTTCAGATCTTTTTCGGATGATTTTTTAGACACTTTCTCATTTGAATCATCTTCATCGTCGAACGGGATATCATACTCATCATACAAATCATCCAATTCCTGATTACGATGTACTAATTTCACCGCGAATATAATCATCAGTATGAGAAGGAGCAGGCAGATCACAGCCATCGCCGTAACAACTACCATAACATGCTCACTAATAAACTGGCCAAATGCCCCCGGAAGAGCCGCGCCTGAATCAGTGTCTTCCGTACTGGCCGGAGCTTCAAAATACTGATATGTTTCATCCTCAGCGTCATACTGATACAATCCTGCTTCGTTTGTCCGCGTGTTCAAAGCATAGATTACATAGAATCTATTAGATACTGACGGATCGGACCATATCGGAAACTCATAACCCTGAACTGTCAAAGTAGACTGCTCGTAATTGTCCGGAAGTTTCACTGCTTCCACATTATCCAAAGGAATCAGTGATGTGGTATCTGAGATCGTTACCTGAGCAAAAGGAACAAATGTTGCATCATCCTGCTGGAACAAGAAGAAGGTTCCCGCTCCCGAGGCATCGACCAGATATCCAAGGGTGATTCCTGACTCGTTGGCAACGAACTTTCTTTCCTCCCCGTTGAAGGTCATTGTTGTCTCTGAGTATCCTTCCGGGATGTCAGCAGTTGTAAATGCCTCTGAAAAATTATAATCTGTTCCGTTCACGCTGACTGTAATATCTGTCGAGGTTCCCGCAGCCGCTGTTCCTGACGCTTCTACGCTAGTTGACCCGTCATCTGCTGCGGCGATTGAAATCGCCGAAGAACCCTGTTCCAAATTCAGCGTCTCCCCTGAAGAAAGTACTGCAGAACTGCTATTCACAGTAAGAGTAGTATCCGTCTGCTTCAGCGCCCGGAACGTCATTGTACTGCGCAGTTCACTGCTACTCCCTGTACCTGTATACGTGAGGCTTCCGGAACCGTCCGCTGAAAACCCATCACCACTGACAAACTCAAGAGCAGATGTGTCATAATTCATTGTCACACTTACGTCTCCGACTGTACCGCCGTCACTTCTAACAACAAGATCAATGTTTACGTTTTCGCCAACCTTTGTAGACGGGTCCGAAAACATAAGAACGCCGTCTGCCGCAAACGCAAGTATAGAGAACATCGGAACCATAAGGCACACTGCAAGAATCATTCCTGCTAATTTCTTAAATGCTTTCATATAACTACCTCTTCTGTATTTTTAATTTGCCTGTTTTTACAGCCGTCTCTTGTCACAGATAGCTGCCACTGCCTATTATCATACACTTTTCATACAAAAAAGTCCAGAATTATATTATAATATCTGTAAGAGAAACCATTTCGAAAAGCAATTTCATATTACCACAGATAGGAGGTCATACTATGATAAGCGAACATACTCTCATTGCCATGGCAGATGGCAGCATGCGCCCGATCAAAATGGTGCGCGTAGGAAATCAGACAGCTACACGGCACGGCGGGGCGCTCGTATTCGACACATGGAAGTCGGTTGAGGGCAGTTTTATCCGGCTTTCCGTGCAAGGATATAAACTGGAAGTGTCAAAAGACTGTCCCATTCTCGCGGCGGACGGTATGTGGAGACGTGCCGAAACGTTAAAGGAAGGTGACCAAATTTTGACCACGAAAGGAACGACGGAACTCCTCAAATGTGAGGCCGTCGACGATATGATACTTGCATATCATCTGTCCTTCCGCGAAAACGAACCGGTTACTATGATCGCCGGAAAGATCTTCTATGTGGGAGATATGGAGATGCAGAGAGGACGGTTGAACAGCGAAGTATGAAAGTACGAAAAGAGGAGAGCAGCCGACACGCTGCTCTCCTTCTTAATTATGCCTTCTTTCTTGTTATCTTCTAGGTGCCGGCGTCTCCTCCGACATCAGTACCTCCACTGTCAGCGCCTCCGCTATTGTCGCTTCCTGTGTCTTCATTTTCGGAACCGCCGCTTCCTGGAACAGTGCCTTCATTCCCTCCGCTTTCGGAATCTCCGTTTCCACTGTCAGCCGGAGGTTCCGGTTCCACATAGGCGTCACCGCTATTGTCCCACTGGTCATCCGTATAAGTGTTGTCGTAGGTGCTATCGTCATAACTCTCGTCATCATAAGAGGAATTGTCATCGTTCTCAGAAGAGCTTGCCGAATTAACTGTGTATTGAATATTACTATTCACATTTTGCACCGTCGCGGACGGCGTGTACCCCACTGTGCCAAACAGGAACTCATGAAGCTTGGACACATTGGAAACAAGATCGTCAGGCACAACCACACTGCCGACCCCTGAAATCATGTCCAAAGAATTATCCTGCGGGAATCCCATATTTCCAACCAAAGTATACTCGCTGTATGCGCTTGCATACATGAGGATTTCCTGCAGCGTAAAGCTGGTGGATACCTGCGGAAACACTTTATCAATGATTGCATTAAGCGTGCCAAGATCTGCTGATTTAGCCTTTTCAAACATCTTCTCAATCACAAGGCGCTGCCTCTCCGTGCGGGTGAAGTCGCCGCCCGCAGTAGAACGGATGCGGGCATACGTAGTTGCCTGAACGCCATTTAATGTTTGAAGACCGGAAGTTTCAACCAGTGTCTCCGGTTTTCCAGCAGACGCGGCAGTCTCCCAAATGTACTCATTGATGTACGGCACTTCTTCTTCCGTCACATCGATCTCTACTCCCCCGAGCAGGTCAATAGCATCTGCAATGGCGCCAAAATCAACAGTGACATAGTCCTCAATATCCAAATCCAGATTCATGTTCAACATATTGATCGCAAGAACCGGCCCTCCGTAACTGTAAGCGGCATTACATTTCTGATAGGTTCCCTCTGACAGATCAAGCAATGTATCTCTGTAAACAGAAACCATCTTAATCTCTTTTGTCTCATTATTCAGGCTGGCAACGATGATACAGTCTGTCCTATTTCCTTCTCCCAGACTTCCATCTCTGGAATCCACCCCAAACAGAGCCACATTTTTATAACCTTCTCCGAGATCCAGCTCTTTGTTGAGCTTGACCTCCTCGTTGATTACAATATCCTCGGCTTTAATATCCTGTGTGTCAATTTTACTCCACTTGGCATAAACAGAGCACGCACAAAACAACGACTACAACAACAAGAAGGATCCGCTGCCACAGCTTCATCCTTGTAAACCAATTTTTCCGCTTCGCACGTGAACGCTTGCGTCCCCGTCGTCTTACGTTTTTTGACATTTCTCTCACCTATCACAAAGTTTTTGTACACTTTTTTCATAGTACAACAAAGCATGACAAGATTCAAGTAATTTCTACTGATTCTCATACTTCTTAAGCTCTTTAAGTATACAGCCTGCCTTTTCCTGCCATGTATTTTCAAGCGCTTCTTTATTCAGCAGCTGCATATACTCCTCATTTCCATACAAAGACATTGCATGGTCAAGCAGTTCAATAAATTCTTGGCGTGAATGACCAATCAGAACCGATTTATATTTTCTGCATTCATCCATATCCGTTGTCACAATAGGCTTGTTTAGCGCCATATATTCAAAAAGTTTAACAGGCGATGTGGCCTTTGTAATATCGTTGATAAGAAACGGTATAGTAAGCACGTCAATATGCGCAGCATAGTTCTGTAATATATCATAAGGTTTTGAGCCACAGAAGTGAATATTTTCACATTGTTCAATCCCAGATTTATCATAGGA